>Ga0233439_10000481_pt1 | contig 59563 bp, 57 predicted proteins | sample SI_123_September_6_FD_182713 | JGI IMG/M metagenome (GOLD analysis project Ga0233439, IMG submission 182713) | Seawater microbial communities from Saanich Inlet, British Columbia, Canada - SI_123_September2016_100_MG | ecosystem: Environmental > Aquatic > Marine > Inlet | place: Canada: British... | reverse complement strand
TAAGCCTGGACGAACCCGCCGCCCAGGTTCTGCCATTTCTGGGTGAGGTAGAGGTGCTGGATGGTTTTGCTGACAATGGCGCGCCTATTTTGCGGGCCCCGAAAACAGCCATTACCCTGCGCCATCTGTTAACCCACACCGCCGGCTTCGGTTATGAAATGTGGAACCAGGAATATCTCGACTATGTGGCGGCAACCGGCGCGTTATCGGTACTGTCGCGCAAAAAGGCATCTTTGCAGATACCCCTGTTGTTTGACCCCGGCAGCCGTTGGAACTACGGCATCAATATCGATTGGGCCGGCTTCATGTTGGAAGAAGTCACCGGGTTAACCTTGGGTGATTATATGCAGGCCAATATTTTTGAACCCCTGGGCATGACCTCCACCGCGTTCAAGGTCAGCGCCGAAATGGCCACACGGCAGGCGAGACTACACATGCGCGGGGAAGACGGCAGCCTGAGCCTGCCCGAAACCACTGCAGCCAGCGCGGAACCCGACTTCGATGCCGGCGGCGGGGGCCTTAGTTCAACTGTTCAAGATTACGCCAGGTTCACCCAAATGATCCTGAACAAAGGTGCGCATGAGGGCAGACAGATCCTCGCGCCCGAAACCGTCGCCATGATGTCCGCCAATCAAATGGGCGACACCAGGGTCCAAAAAATGAAAACATTCATGCCGCCGCTTTCAAACGATGCAGAGTTTTTCCCGGGCGTGGAAAAAGCCTGGGGCTTGAGCTTCATGATCAATCTAACCCAGGCCCCGACGGGACGTTCGCCCGGCAGCCTGTCATGGGCGGGCCTGGGCAATTCCTATTTCTGGATTGATCCGGCCAGGGACATCGCCGGCATTTATACAACGCAACTGTTTCCCTTTTGTGATGAGAAATCTCTGCCGCTATTTTTGGATTTCGAAACCGCCGCCTATGACGGGATCGCCTGATGGCATCGGTCGGTGATGATCCGCGCCGCTATGCCTTCGCCGTCTGGAACTACCGTCAGGGGGAGATTGTCGCGGCGATGATCCACCTGGGCCATGAGCTGGGATTATACAAGGCCATGGCCGGGGCGGGACCGTTGCTGGCGGGGGAGGTTGCGGCCCGGACGTCTTTGGATGAACGCTGGATACTTGAATGGCTGCGCCTGCAGGCTGCGGCGAAGCTGTTGGATTATTGCGGCGATGACCGCTTTCAATTGCCCGATGCCGCCCTCGATCTTTTGGTCGAGGATGACCATAAATCTTTTGTCGCAGGGGAATTTTCCGGGCCGGACATGGCGGGTATTCTGGCGCGGATGACGGAAAGCTTCCGCACCGGCCTTGGCAACAGTTATGAAGACGGCGGCCCGGAAGGGGCCCATCGCGGAGAATGCCGCCACTGGCAGGCCGCCCGCAACGACCTGATCCCAAAAATGATCCCGGCACTGGCCGGCGTAGAGGATAAATTAAAGACAGGTGCGCTGGTGGCCGATATTGGCTGTGGTGATGGCGCGGCGGTCCTGGCCATGGCGGAAAGTTATCCCAACAGCCGCATCGTCGGCATCGATCCCAACCGCCATGCCATTGCATTGGTAGAGACGAAGGCAGCAGAGATGGGATTGGAGAATGTGGAGTTGCACCATGCGGGCGGGGAGGATCTACCAGCCGAGATGACCTATGATTTCCTGCTGACCCTGGATTGCCTGCACGATATGACCCGCCCGGCGGAGGTCATGGCTGCCATCAAACGTTGCCTTAAGGACGACGGCACGTGGTTTATCAAAGACATCCGATCAAAGCCGAACTTTGAGGATAATTTACGCAATCCCATGCTGGCCATGATGTATGGCTTTTCTCTGATGTCATGTATGTCATCCGCCCTGTCGGAACCGGGCGGTGCGGGCCTAGGCACCCTGGGCTTTAATCCGGAAGTGGCAGAGCGCATGATCCGGGCGGCGGGTTTCAGCCAATTCCAAATGCATGATTTCAATGATGCGGGAAACCTCTATTACGAGATCAGGCACTAGAGCATGTTTACCTTAAACATGCTCGGACTCTTAAGAAAAGAGCAATTGAACCAATAACTTGGATGCCAAGAGTGCATCCAAGCTATCGAAAATTGCTCTAAAGCTGAAATGACTGTGTGCTGACCAGGCCCGTGGCGCACAGGATGCGTTCGCCGTTCCGTTCTATATAAACATCGGCCCGCCCCACGCCGGTGCGTTTGCCCACATGTATCGCCTCACCATAGGCCACCAGACGGTCCCCAATGGCGGGCGCTGTATTGTGCACCTCAAAGCCCGTGGTCATGATGCCCTGATCGCCGGGCAACATGGTTGCCACGGCTGAACCGCCCGCGAAATCCATCAGGGAGGCACTGACGCCTGCCTGGATGGTCTTGCCATCAAACGTCAGGTCTTCACGCCAGGGAATTTCCAGCTCAGATTTGCCTTTTTCGAAACTAAGGACCCGGGCCCCGTACAGATGGAATATGGGCATGCTTTCGAGAAACCGACGTACATTGGCACTTTCAAAACTGTCATCGCCGGAGTGGGGATTATCCATGGACACTGCTTTCAAATCACAATATTATGACGACTGGTCTACATATAATATGGCACCATGGCAATAGAGAAAAAGAGCCAACGGGACAGCTTGATCTGGGCGGCGGCGAAGCTGTTTCGCCGCCAGGGATACAGCGGCACGGGCCTGCGTGACATTCTGGCAGCCAGTGGCGTTGCGCGCGGTTCCCTTTATCACTATTTTCCGGGCGGCAAGGAACAGATCGGCGCTGCGGCGGTCACTGCCGCAGGCGGGCTGGTGACGGAAACCTTCGCGGAACTGGCCAAACAGGCGGATGGACCGGCGGACTTCCTGCGCTGCTATACTGCTCTGTTGGTGCGCTGGTTGGAAGCGTCCGACTTTCAGGATGGCTGCCCCATTACGACGACCTTACTGGAAACAACACCGGGCTCCACTGCTATTGGGGATGCCGGGCGCGCGGTCTTTGCAGATTGGGGAGAGGTGATGGCGGATATGTTGGCACAAGCCGACTGGCCGCAGGACCGGATCGCACCCATGGCGACGGCCATAATCGCGGGTTTGGAAGGGGCGTTGTTGCTGGCTCGCGTGCAGGGCACGGTGCAGCCGATCCACGATACAGTTGCGGCTCTCTGTACTTTGTTGGAGCCTACTGCGGCTTGAAGACCTCACGCTCTTCCTCAAATCCCTTCAGAGCGAAACGGCCAAGAGAGTTATAGTCGCCACTCTCGCCACCTTCAGCGGCAACGAATTCGCCAGAAACGACAATGTCCTGGCCCAACTCTCCCGCCACCGTTTCCAGACGCGCCGCCATATTGACCGCCGCGCCGATGGCGGTGAAATCCAGGCGGCTGTCCGTACCCACATTGCCAAACAGCACCCGGCCCGGATGCAGGGCGATGCCGCATTTGATGGCTTCATCAATATTGCTGTCGTTCAATTCCGCCTCGATGGATGCCTGTGCCGTTTGTGCCGCAGAAAGCGCATCACGGCAGCGTTGCGCCAGATCAGGCGTCGCCTCATAGGGAAAGATCGCCAACAGGCCATCGCCGGTAAACTTCAAAACCTCGCCGTTCTGCTCCGTGATGGGGGCGACCAGACGATCAAAAAAGGCATTCAACCGGGCCACCACCCGGGCCCCGTCATGTTGAGAGGTATAGCGTGAAAAACCGCGCAAATCAGCCGCCAGGATGACAGCATCGATCTCCTGCACATCGCCGCGCTGCACATTACCAGTCAGGATACGGGTCCCGGCACCATGGCCTACATAGGTATCCAGAAATGTCACGGCGGTGCGGCGCAGGGCATAGATCTCCGTCGCCCTGGCAAAGGCCGGGGTGACAGCCTCGAACGCAGCCAATTCATCGGCCAGAAAGCCGCCCGGTTGTCGGGTGGCCCAACTGATCCCATGGATCTCTCCGTTGGAAAAAAACATCGGTAACATCAAATAATCGCTGGCACCCTCGTTGCGTAGTTCATCCGCAATGTTGTAGTCGCTGTCAAAATCGGGACCATCCAAATGAATACGAACCGGCTGGCCGTGTTCATAAACCTGCCCGATGGTACTTTGTTGAAAAAGCGCACTGTCTAATATTGCATAGGGTGCCTCAGTCATCTGCACGCCAACGCCTTTTGTCCAGCTAAAGCGCCGGCCCATGATGGAGGGATGCAATGTACGAATGAAAACAGCAGCACGATAGATATCCAGCCCCGCGCCCATAAGCCGGTCGCAAAGCTCCTCCAACACCTGGCGCGGACCCTTGAATTGCCGGGCCGTGATCAACCACGCCACCGTTTCATCAATGGCGCTTTGCTCAATATTCGGTTCATTATTAGTCATGACCGATCCAACCCACATAAATGAAGCGAGGGGAACTATATCCCATCTAGGGCGTTAAGGCAGATAATGCCAACAATCCACATTCCGAGCGGAACCCTTGGCAGAGGCGCTACTAGGCGGTATGGGTGAGACAACACAAATTCAGATTTTTTAAGGAGACGACCCAATGGCTGACCTGGAAATGACCGTATCGGATGGCATTGCTACCATGACCATGAACCGCCCCGACGCGCGCAATGCCTTGTCCATGGAGATGCGGTCGGAGATGGACCGTTTGTTCCATGTGGCGGAGTTTGATGATGCGGTGCGTTGCATCGTGTTGGAAGGCGCGGGTGATCATTTCATGGCCGGTGGCGATATAAAAAGCATGCACGAATATCTGGGTAGCCACGATGCAGCTGAAACCCAGGCCTATTTTCTGCACCGCATTCATGATCTGCACACCATCATGTTTTCCATGCGCCGTATGCCGAAACCCATTGTGGCCAAGGTTCGTGGTGCGGCAGCGGGTGCGGGCGTATCCTTTGCGGCGGCCTGTGATCTGGTCATCGCCGAGGAAAGCAGTTTTTTCACCCTGGCCTATTGCAACATCGGTACCACGCCGGACGGTTCATCCTCCTTCCATCTGCCACGCACCATCGGCATCAAACGGACCCTGGAGATGACCCTGCTGGGTGATCGATATACCGCCCAACAGATGGCTGATATGGGCCTCGTCAATTTCGTCGTCGCTGATGCGGATCTGAATGATGAAACGGACAAACTGGCCGCACGTTTGGCCAACGGACCCACGCATGTCTACGGCATGGGTAAAAAGCTGATGTATCGGTCTTTGGAGAACGAATTCGAAAGCCAATTACAACTGGAAGCAGAATGTTTTGCCGATTGCGCCAAGCGTAACGATTATCGCGAGGGCGTCGCAGCCTTCGTGGAAAAACGCAAAGCCAACTTCACGGGCACCTGAGACTCGTTATTAAGTGGCGCTCAAGCGCCGCGCGTGCTGCGCGCCTCAATGGCGCGTGTCACTGGCGTTTTGGGGGACCGCTGACCTGAACGGCCAGTGGTCCCGTCGTCCGGCAATGACGTCATACCATTTTTTTCAGATCGACCACGCCTCCAGGCCGCGACGGCGGCCCAGCGCTTATGGGCCGCCCGCGTGGCGCTTGAGTGCCAAAAAATCACCAGGGTTCGGCGTAGGGGCGGATTTCGACCAGGAAGGAGCGGGTTGAGGCTGGTTGGTGGGCGGTGTGGTAAACTTCGCCGGCGATGTCGTCCGGCTTGGCAAAAAATTTGTCCGGTTTGTCGGTCAGACGTTTGCGCACCATGGGCATGTCGATCATGGCATCGATCACCACATAAGCGATGTGTAAACCCTGTGGTCCCAACTCCCGCGCCAGGCATTCGGCCAGTATGCGTTGGGATGCCTTTGTCGGCGAAAAGCCGACAAAGCTTGGAATTCCGCGGGTCGCGCCGGTATTACCTGTCACTACCAAGGCGCCGCCGCCTGCCGAAATCATATCTGCTGCCAACTCCTGCGCGGTGACCAGCAGACCGGTGGTGTTAACCCGAAAATTCCGCTCAAACAACTCTGTATCGAGTTCGTTATAAGGGGCGAGTGTGGCCAGGGCGGCATTGTACACCACCATTTTCGGCAGACCCTGTTCGGCGACAATTTTCCGCAATACAGCGCGATAATTGTCCAAATCTGAAATATCCGCAGCATAGGCGGTGGTATGGGCGATCTCGTCAGCGAAACTTTGCAGGCGCGCTTCATGGCGGGCGAGCATGGAGACTTTGTAGCCGCCTTCGACAAATCGGCGCACACAGGCCAGGCCGGTGCCCGCGCCGACGCCGATAACCAAACAATGTGGGCGAGTTGCTGTCATAACGGCTTTTCTCCATTTCCTACGCTGTAATACCAAGGTGCGGTAATAGAGATTCATATAGATCGTTTCAGGCGTGCGCCTGAAACGACCGAATTCGGCGCATTACGAAGGCTTTCGGCGGTGTCGCGCGCAGCTTATGGTACGCGTACCACAGCGCAACGCGCTCCTACCCGAAAACCTTCGTAAAGCGTCTATATGGGTCTTTATTACCGCACCTTGGTATAAGTTGCTATAGGATCATAGCATGACAGAAAACAGATTCATCATAGCCGGTGGTGGTATTGGCGGTTTGGCCGCTGCCCTGGGCCTGGCGCAAAAAGGCATCGCCTCCATCGTATTGGAAAAATCGGCGGAATTGAGCGAGATCGGTGCCGGCATCCAGCTGGGCCCGAATGCCTTTCATTCCTTCGATTACCTGGGCGTCGGTGATGCGGCCCGCAAAAATGCCGTTTATGTGGACCAGTTGCGCCTGATGGACGCCATGAGCGGCGAAGAGATCATGCACATTCCTCTGGACGAGCCGTTCCGCAAGCGTTTCGGCAATCCTTATGCAGTGGTACATCGGGGTGATCTGTATGGCGTGCTGTTACAGGGCTGCCAGGACAGTGATCTGATCGACACAAAGGTCAACGCGGATGTGCTGTCTTATGAGCAAGACGACAGGTCGGTAACCGCGCGCTTGGCCAATGGCGAAGATGTCACGGGCACGGCCCTGATCGGGGCGGATGGTTTGTGGTCAAATGTGCGCCGTGGCGTGGTGGGGGATGACCAACCGCGTGTGTCGGGTCATACAACCTATCGCTCGGTCATACCGACGGAACAGATGCCGGAGGATTTGCGCTGGAATGCGGCAACATTATGGGCCGGTCCGCGCTGTCATATTGTCCATTACCCGCTGTCGGATTGGAAGTATTTCAACCTTGTTGTGACATATCACAATCACGCCCCTGAACCCGTTGCGGGCAAACCCGTCAGCCATGCTGAGGTCATGCAGGGTTTTGAACATATCAACGAAAAAATCCTCAAAGTCATCCGCCATGGCAACGATTGGAAGTTGTGGGTGCTGTGTGACCGGGACCCGGTGGAAAACTGGGTCGATGGCCGGGTCACCCTGCTTGGCGACGCGGCCCATCCCATGATGCAGTATTATGCCCAGGGTGCCTGCATGGCCTTGGAAGATGCGGTCTGTCTGTCTCACATGATGGACCGTCACGGGGGCGATATCGACCTCGCCTTCGCTGCCTACAATGACCAACGCATGATCCGTACCGCCCGCGTGCAACTGGGCGCCCGCGCCATTGGCGATCATATTTATCATCCCGATGGGGCGCATGCCCGCGTGCGTAACCACATCATGGAGAACATGACGGTGGAAGATTACTACAACAGCCTGGAATGGCTTTACGGCGGGACAGGCTTGGACGAAAACTAACATCAATAGAACTGAAACTTGAAATCGAATCTTGAAAACCGGGAGGAAGAACAATGCCGAAATGGATCGATCATATTGTCGTACGCGTCAATGATATTGAGGAAAGCCTGAAGGACTACGAAACCAAATTGGGCATGAAAGCCTCCAAAGGACCGGATGCCATTCCCGCCATGGGCATGACCCGCGCCATCCTGCCTTTGGGCGACGATGGCCGTTTCATCGAACTTGCCGAACCTTTGGGCGAAGGCGGGGCCATTGGCGGTGCGCTGGAACGATATGGCGAAGGGGTACACCTGGTGGCCCTGGCAGTTGATGATCTGGCGGAAGCAACGGCGGAAATGAAGGCCAACGGTGCCAAAGTCATTGAAGCCGGCACCCAGGTCTTTATCCACCCAAAAGACGGCCATGGCGTGATGTATCAGCTGATTGAGCGCGAATAGCGCCTTTTATCACTCACGCTTGTGCGTAAGAACGCACCGCTCCGTGCGGGCGGCGCATAAGCGCCGGGCCGCCGTCGCGGCCTTAACAGAATAGTTCGACCTCGAAAAAAACCTATCTTAGGCGGCCTATCGCGTCGGGACCGGTTTGTCGCCGGTGTAGTCGTAAAAGCCACGACCGGATTTGCGGCCAACCCAGCCGGCTTCGACGTATTTGACGAGAAGCGGACAAGGCCGGTATTTGGTATCGGCCAGGCCTTCATACAGTACCTGCATGATGGCCAGGCAGGTATCCAGGCCGATGAAATCAGCCAGCTCCAACGGGCCCATGCGATGGTTGGCGCCCAGGCGCATGGCGCTGTCGATGCCTTCCACCGTGCCGACGCCTTCATACAGGGTGTAGACCGCTTCGTTGATCATCGGGACCAGGATACGGTTGACGATGAAGGCCGGAAAATCCTCTGAATTCGTGGGGATTTTGCCGATCTTTAGGACAATATCGTGGATCGCGTCAAAGGTCGGCACGTCCGTGGCGATACCACGGATCAGCTCTACCAGTTCCATCACCGGCACCGGGTTCATGAAATGCATGCCCATGAATTTTTCCGGGCGGCCGGATACGGCGGCCAGGCGAGTGATGGAAATAGACGAGGTATTGGTGGCGATCAAGGCCTCCGGCTTCAGGATTGGACCCAGGGCGGTAAGGATTGAACGCTTCACATCCTCATCTTCCGAAGCTGCTTCGATAACCAAATCCGTATCGGCCAATTCAGGCAAGCCGGCGACAGTTTTGATCCGGCCCAGTGCCTCAGCCATTTCAACCTGTTCCAGTTTGCCCCGGCCGACCTGCCGGCCCATGTTGCCTTCAATCACCTTCAGCGACTTCTGCATTTGGGCGTTGGAGGTATCGGTCAGCAAGATGTCATAGCCGCCGGCGGCCAACACATGGGCAATACCACTGCCCATCTGTCCTGCGCCAACAATGCCAATAGACTTGATCATCGTTTAGCCTCTCTGTCGGGCTTTGCCCGAACCTGTATCAAAAACTATGCTCAAATTCGTACGAAAGGAGCATTTGAAGCTGATAATTTGATCTAATTCAATATGTTAGAGCAACCTGTCTGCATGCGAATGAAGGCCAGGTTGCGCTATGCAGGCGGCAGCTTTTTCAGTTCTTCTTCCAATTCCGGCACCGCCTTGAACAGATCAGCCACCAGACCGAAATCGGCCACCTGAAAAATAGGTGCCTCTTCATCCTTGTTGATGGCGACGATCACCTTGGAATCTTTCATCCCGGCGAGATGCTGAATAGCACCCGAAATGCCAACCGCGATGTACAATTCCGGTGCCACGACCTTGCCGGTCTGCCCAACCTGATAATCGTTGGGCACGAAACCCGCATCCACGGCTGCCCGGCTGGCACCAACAGCGGCCCCCAGCAGATCGGCGACGGCTTCGATGATCGGGAAATTATCGCCCGACTGCATGCCGCGACCACCCGAAATGATGATTTTGGCTGCGGTCAATTCCGGACGTTCGGATTTCGACAGTTCCTCGCCCACGAATGTGGACAGGCCCGGATCACCCGCTGCTGCAATGTTTTCCACCGCTGCAGAACCGCCCGTCGCCTCGGCCTTCTCGAAGCCCGTGGTCCGCACGGTGATGATCTTGATGGCATCGGATGATTGTACCGTGGCCATGGCATTACCGGCATAGATGGGCCGGATAAAGGTATCGGGGCTTTCGATCCCGGAAATTTCCGAGATTTGGCTGACATCCAATATTGCCGCGACGCGGGGCATGAAGTTCTTGCCAACCGTATTGGCGACGGCCAGTACGGCGTCGTAATTTTTCGCCAGGGGCACAACCAGATCGGCCATGGGCTCTGCCACCATGTTGGCATACATGGCATCGTCGGCCACCAGCACCTTGGCGACACCGGCGACTTGCGCGGCGGCTTCACCAACCGCGGCACAGCCCTGGCCTGCGACCAGGATGTCCACATCACCACCAATTTGGCTGGCGGCAGTTACTGCGGCCAGGGTTGCCGGCTTCAACTCGGCATTATCATGTTCGGCTATTACCAGGACGGACATTAGATTACCCCCGCTTCGTTACGCAATTTACTGACCAGTTCGGCAACATCTTCGACGATCACGCCGGCTTCCCGGCTGGGCGGGTCCATCACTTTCAAAGTGGTCAGACGCGGTGCCGTATCGACGCCAAGATCTGCGGGTGTTTTTTCATCAATAGGCTTTTTCTTGGCCTTCATGATGTTCGGCAACGAGGCATAACGCGGCTCGTTCAGGCGCAAATCCGTGGTGACGACCATGGGCAGCTTCAGATCCAGGGTCTGCAGACCACCGTCAACTTCCCGGGTAACCTTGGCGGAACCATCGCCCAGCTGAATTTCCGAGGCAAAGGTGCCCTGGGCCCAGCCCAAAAGCGCGGCCAGCATCTGGCCGGTCTGGTTGCAATCATCGTCGATGGCCTGTTTGCCCAAAATGACCAGGCCCGGCTGTTCTTCATCCACCAGGGCCTTCATGATCTTGGCCACGTGCAGAGGCTCCAAAACGTCGTCGGTTTTGACCAGGATGCCCCGGTCGGCACCCATGGCAAGGGCCGTACGGATGGTTTCCTGACACTGCTGCACACCGATGGAAACGGCGACGATTTCGTCTGCCGTGCCGGCTTCCTTCATACGCAAGGCTTCTTCGACGGCAATTTCGTCAAAGGGGTTCATGGACATTTTGACATTGGCTAGATCAACCCCGGTCTGGTCTCCCTTGACCCGGATCTTTACGTTGTAGTCAACCACACGCTTGACTGCGACGAGAACTTTCATCGGCGGCCTCTTTTCATGGGGATGGTCTTCCGATCATGCGGGCTCCCGCTCCCACATATCGGGCGGCCGGATTATCACGACCACGGTTTATGTTGCGCTGCAAAATAGTGAAGCAGGAAAGGTGAGTCAACGCGCTGTAGCGCCAATTGCGGCAAAAGGCCGCAAATGGGCCCGTAATTTTGGAAAAGCGCGATAGAGCATGTTTAGATTAAAAATGCCCGACATTTTGAAAGAAGCGCAATTGAAGCAATCATCTGGGTCGCGAGAGCGACTCCACTTAATTGAAAATTGCCCTAGAACAGTGGCTCAATGGGTTCGGCTGTTGAAAGAAATTCCAACAAATTGCCGTCCGGGTCGCGGAAATAGACCGATTGCCCCCAAACCCCATCGGCGGCCCAGCGCGGTGCCGGCCCTTCGATAATTTCGATGCCCGCTTCATTGAGATGCTCGACGGCCTCGGCAATTGTGCCATCCCAGCGAAAGCAGACATCCAGGGTCCCCGCCTCCAATGTTTCGGCTACCAGATAGGCCGGTTGATCAAGTCGTTGCAAATTGATCACCGCGCCACCCAGTTCAATGGGTAACACAGGCAGTTTGCCGCTCCGAAAACGTTCCAAATAACGTGCCCGGCCACCCAGAATATCGGTGTAGAATGTGATCGAACGCTCCATGTCGGCTGCCATGACAACTGCGTGGTCAATGGTACGGATCTTGAGTGTCATCGACATTCTCCCCTACACTGTTATCAACTTACTGCTATTAACTTACTGGCATAGATTGGAGCATAATATGTCCGAGATCGAGTATTTCTATTCCGCCCACTCAATTTTCGCCTATCTGGGCTCTGCCCGGATCATGGAAATTGCCCAGGCCGCAGGCCGCACCCTGGTACACCGGCCGATTGACCTGAACCAATCCGTGCCTGCAGGTGGCGCGTCATCGTTCAAGGAACGCAGCCCGAAGCATCGGGCATATTTTTTCCGCCGCGAGATCGACCGGTGGTCGGAACAGCGCAATGCGCCGGTGATGGAAGGCTATCCCCAGTATCACTACAACGATACGGCGCTTTGCAACGGCATGATCATTGCCGGTGTGCAGCAGGGACAGAATATGGATCAATTATCCCATGCCATGTTGCAGTCCCATTGGCTGGAAGATACGGATCTGGCGGATCGGGATACCCTGGCCCGCCTTGCCAAAAGCGTCGGGCTGGATCCGGTGCCGTTGTTGGATGCGGCCATGTCGGACGAAATCCAGGCAATTTATCAGGCCAATACGGACGAGGCTGTTGCCCGTTCGGTGTTCGGTTCCCCGACCTATTTTGTCGATGGTGATATGTTTTATGGCCAGGATCGATTGGAGATGGTGGAACGCGCCCTGCGCCAGCCCTACGCGGCATCGAAAGTCGGCTAATGGCGGGTAAGGCGGGACGCGATCCGGTCTCGGCCATAGCGGAGGATGCGGCGACGGGGGAGACGGCGGAAATTTTCGCCGATATCCGGGCGACGATGGAAATTCCGCTGATCACCTCGATCTGGCGAACCCTATATGATGTGCCCGGCGGTCTGGCCCCCGCCTGGAAGTTGGCCAAGCCGATCTATGAAACCGGACAGCCGGCAGCCGCCCTGGCCCGTGTTGTGGCCCAGGCAGACCTACCCGTGCCCGCGCCCCTGGTGCCGGGGCAATTGGCCTGTGCCGGTGTTTCTGTCGATGATTTAGGTGCCATCCGGGCCATAGTTGATGCTTATAACCGCTCCAACGGTATGAATATGGTCGCTCTTACGGCCGTGGTCGTGCCGCCCGCAGGTTCTACCTTCGGTGATCCTGGGCCCGCTGACGCCGTCCCTGATGCACCGGATTGGCCGGAACTGCGACCGCTTTTGGGCCAGGAAGATATAGCGCCCACCGCTTGGCAGTTGTTAAACCAGATCCGGCACCTGGGCAGCCAAGGCGCGCCGAAAGACAACGCCGTGCTGGCAACTCTATGGCGTCACCTGGCCCATTGGCCCGGATTGCTGGCCCTGATCCAAACCGGGTTCGCTCCGTTGCGTGAAGACGGCACGATCATGGCAGCCTTTGGCCAAGTCCACGCATTAGCCCAAGCCGAAGGTGCCCGTCTGGCACATTTACGCCCGTCCGGCCCGACCTTGCCGAAAGAGGCGGAGGTGATGATCGCGCGCTATGTGGGCAGCCCAATGGCGGTGGCGCACATGGTTACATTGGGCCACGCCCTGGCAAAATGGCTGGTGCCTAACGATTAGCGCCGGGCACCCATAGGATATCGCTTGCGCCGTCGTCGTTGGCGTGGCGGGAGAGTTGGAACATATGGTCGGACAGTCGGTTCAGATAGCGCAAGGCGGCGGGATTGATATCAGCTTCCCTGGCCAATGTTGTTGCCTCCCGTTCGGCCCGTCGGGCCACGGTGCGGGCCATGTGCAGATGGGCTGCCAGGGCGCTACCGCCCGGCAATACGAACGAATTCAAGGTGGCAAGCGCTTCTCCCAATTGATCGATCTCCTGCTCCAGGCGATCCACCTGGGCATCGACGATGCGTAGGGGCGGGTATTTCGGATCCTCGACAATTGGTGTGGCAAGATCCGCCCCCAAATCGAACAGATCGTGCTGGATGCGGGCCAGCATGTCCTCTACAGCACCGCTCGCCTGCAGGCGGGCCAGGCCGACGACCGCGTTCAGCTCATCCACGTCACCATAGGCCGCGACACGCAGGTCATCTTTTGCCACCCGGCTGCCATCGCTTAAAGAAGTCTGGCCGCCATCGCCGCCACGGGTATAAATTTTTGTCAGTTTGACCATTAGGTTTTCCCACTTAACCTTGATTTACGAAAAACAGCAGCACCATAAGTCCCACCGCGACCAATTGCAGGACGATGCGCCACCGCATGAGAATATTGCCGTATTTTCGATTGAACTCTCCACCCCGGCCCATGGCTGAAATGCCAAGCACCAGAACGACCAGAACCGATGCCAGGGCGATGACCAGTAATACAGTTATGAATGTGGCCATGGTGCTCCGCTCGTTGCGCTACAGACCAGGGGTAAAATCCCGTCGGTTCTGATAGGGTTGTCTGGTTTGGGTATATGGCCTCTCCTAGCATGAAACCGGGGCCATCGGTAAAAGTTGTTTTTTGGAATGATCGCATGACGGACGAAATAGCTGCACAGTACCAAGGTGGGTCCGGGAGGCGATCCGGGGGGCGATCCCGGGGGCAATCCCTTGCGCTGTTGGCATTTTGCGAGGTCGCGGCCCTGGCGCTTTGGTTTTCGGCCTCTGCTGTCGTGCCTTCGCTTATCGTTGAATATGATTTATCCCCGGCCCGCGCCTCCATGATGACATCCGCGGTACAGATTGGATTTGTCGCCGGCACCTTGGCCTCCGCCCTGTTTTCCTTGGCGGACCGTCTGGACCTACGGCGTTTTTTTATGTTCAGCACATTGGTCGCCGCCTTGGCCAATGGCTTGTTGTTGACGGTGGCACCGACCTCTGATGTCGTCATCGTACTGCGCTTTATCACCGGGATCTGTATGGCTGGGATCTATCCCGTGGGCATGAAGATGGCGGTCAGCTGGGCCCGCGAAGATATGGGTTTATTGATCGGATTACTGGTCGGGGCTTTGACCCTGGGTTCGGCGGCACCACATTTGTTCAACGCATTTGGCGGCGTAGATTGGCATTTCACAATCCTGACTGCCTCTGCCCTGGCGTTGGCGGCGGCTGTGTTGATAAATTTCGTGCAGTTGGGTCCCAAGATAGCAGCCGCGCCGCCCTTTACACCTGGGGCCATATTGCAGGCCTTTCGCCGGCCTGCCCTGCGTTGGGCCAACCTTGGTTATCTGGGACATATGTGGGAACTCTATGCCATGTGGGCCTGGCTGGTGGTATTCCTGGACGCTTCGTTCCGACTTGTCATGGCGGCGGAGGCGGCGGCGTGGTGGTCACGGCTGACGACATTTACCGCGATGGGTGTTGGTGGGGCGATTGGTTGTCTGTTGGGCGGGCTGATCGCGGACCGCTATGGGCGCACCCTGCTGACCATGGGGGCCATGACGGCGTCCGGCCTGTGTGCCTTGTTGATCGGTTTCTGTTTGGTGCCTCGCCGCTGTTGCTGGGGGTTCTGGCGACCATTTGGGGGATCACGGTGGTCGCTGACTCGGCGCAATTTTCAGCCTCTGTCGCGGAATTGGCCCCGCCTGAATTTGTCGGAACCATGTTGACCATACAAACGTGCGCCGGGTTTTTGCTGACTTTGTTTACGGTCCATCTGATACCGCCCCTGGCGGCTGCCTGGGGTTGGCAATATGCCTTTGCCGTTCTTGCCGTGGGTCCGTTTCTGGGCGTTTTCGCCATGTCCCGCCTGCGCGCCCATCCCGATGCGACCCGTTTGGCCGGCGGGCGAAAATAGTGCCTCTGCTTTAGCACCAGCATGACGATCTGCAGCCAATAGGCCGGCGATAGGCCTGTGATAGGGCAATACTGCCTTGCCATTCGGGCTGTGCTGGTCTTACATGCGCTTACAAGAATACTCACCGGACGTGATCTGTCATGGCTGATGACTGCCAGTTCAATTGACTGGCCAAGTCACCGACCGGACAGCGCATTAACTAGAGTGAAAACGGCACCATCGAACAAAGGATACGAATTATGGATGACGACGCAAAAAAGACAGCTCTACGAATGATCCCCTATGGCATCTACGTCATGACGGCGGAAAACGATGGTGAAGTGGCCGCCGCAACGGTTAACTGGGTGACGCAGACATCTTTCGCGCCGCCTTTGGTGGTTGTTGGTGCCAAGGCTGATTCAGGCGGCTACGCCATTGCCAAGGCATCGGGCCATTTCGCCCTCAATATGCTGGGAAAAGGACAGCAAGGCATGGCATTTGGCTTTTTCAAGCCCGCAACCCGGGACGGCAACACGGTTAGTGGAGAGGCTTTCCATATTGGCAGCACCGGCGCGCCGATTTTGGACAACGCCATTGCCAGCGTGGAATGCAAAGTTGTCGAGATTGTTGAACGCGGCGACCATCACATTTTGATTGGTGAAGTGGTTGATGCCAATGTTGCCAAGGCCCCTGAAGGCCGTGCCGACGAAGCGATCCTGGAGATGAAGGAATTGGGCGATAACGTCTTTTACGGCGGCTAAAGCAATCTTCAATTGCTCGATACTTAAGAGACTGAACACGTTTCAAAGTCACGCCTGTATCTAAGGTGTTTTGCAGATTACCGCTTAAAATAGGGCTATCGGAAAATTGCCTGGCATTCCGATAGTCCTTTTTTATTCGATGATTAGAACGATGCAGGGTTTTGCCGTGAAATAGGCCATTATTAGTAACTGTGATTGCCGTCACATCATTAAATTTTTATTAGCCATAATATGCCTCTTTACGGTGCCTCCTGTAATGAGCAGGAGAGACGGCGGTCTGGAGGCTTTTATGGAAGTGGCGGGAGTTTTGGATGTCAGCGCAAATGATGCGTTGAAACAAACTCTAAATTACTGGCAAAGTTTATGCGGTCAGCGGCGTTTGCCGGCCCGCAAGGACTTTGACCCGGCCGATATTCCGCGCCTGCTGCCCAAGTTGATGTTGGCTGATGTCACCCAACCGAAGACGGAAGCACAGGCCCCACAGATCCGATTCCGCCTCGTTGGCACGGAAGTTGTCGGTCGTTTCGGTTACGAAATTACGGGCCATCACTTGTCGGAAGTTGATTATGGGACCCGCTCGGATGATGTCGCTGATTTGTATCGCCGCGCAGTCGACAGTGCCGAGCCGCAGTTCGAACAGATCGATTTTTTGCAAAACAAAGGCCGTCTTGTGAAGATGCAGCATTTGTTACTGCCGCTTTCCGATGATGGCGCCAAGGTCAACATGATCCTGGCTGTATTGCACTGCCAGTAAAATACAGCGCTATCCCGCCACGTATTACGCGGGCTGATCAGATCTTTCAACAAGCAGATTGTCCAGCCAATCCGGGTCCATTTCCGGAACCGATGACAACAGCAGTTCCGTGTATTCATGATGTGGTGGGCTTAGAACCTCAGCTTTTGGCCCGTGTTCGACAACTTCGCCCTGCAACATGACCACGATCTCATCGGCGACCGCACGTACCGTGGCGATATCATGGGTAATGAACATATAGGCGAGGCCCAATTCATCCTGCAACCGTTGCAACAGCTTCAAAATTTCCTCTGCCACCAGCTGATCCAGGGCTGAGGTTACTTCGTCGCAAATAATCAATTCAGGTTCCGCCGCCAAGGCGCGGGCAATACAGATCCGTTGCTTTTGCCCGCCCGACAATTCACCTGGATAGCGATCGATAAATTCATCCGGGTCCAGTTCGATCATTTCCAGCAACTGCATGATGCGGGCATCGCGGTCCTCTCCGCGCATACCGAGGTAGAATTCCAACGGACGACCGATAATGCTGCGGACCCGTTGCCGTGGATTGATTGCCGTATCAGGCATCTGATAAATCATTTGCAGACGCCGCTTGTCATCTTTGCTGCGTCGGCGATGGCTGGGTGCCAGGGGCTGGCCGTCATAGTACACCGCACCCTGGCTGGGGGGCAGCAGACCGGTGATGACCCGGGCCATGGTACTTTTGCCACTGCCGGACTCGCCCACCACCGCGACCGTGCGTCTGCGGTGGATGTCCATGGAGACATTGTGCAGTACCGGAACCTTACCATAAGCCGCACTGACGCCTTGAACCCGCAACAAGGGAATTTCGGCGTCTGGTTCGTCAGATAATTCTTTGCGAAAGGTGCGTACCGCCAGCAAGTCGCGAGTGTATTCCTTTTGCGGATCCTCGATCATGCCCCGGGTCTCACCCTCTTCGATCAGGTTGCCATGACGCAGGACCATGATCCGATCCGCCATCTGGGAGACAACGGCCAAATCGTGGGTGATGTAGATCGCGGCGGTATCGAACTGACGCACGATATCGCGAATAGCCGAAAGCACCTCAATCTGCGTGGTGACATCCAGGGCCGTTGTCGGTTCGTCGAATACGATCAGATCCGGGCGACAGGCCATGGCCATGGCAGTCATGGCGCGCTGTAGCTGTCCGCCCGATACCTGGTGGGGATAGCGAAAGCCGATGCTTTCAGGCTCGGGCAGGCGCAGGCGATGGTACAGATCTATGGCGTCGCTTTCAGCTTCCGACCTGGGCATGATGCCGTGCTGGACCGGTGCCTCGCAATATTGATCGATCAGTCTATGGGCCGGATTAAAGGCGGCAGCGGCACTTTGCGCCACATAGGCAATGCGCGATCCCCGCAGTTGCCGCAGGCTATCATCGGATGCCTTGGCCAGATCAACCCCATCGAACATGATCGATCCGCCCGAAATGCGGCAGCCGTCCCGGGCGAAACCCATGGCCGCCAGCCCGATGGTGCTTTTCCCGGCCCCGGACTCGCCAATCAATCCCAGAACCTCGCCTCGGCGTAGGGTGACGTTAACCCCGTGCACAATTTCGTGCCAGATTTCATCGCTGCGGCCTTCAATACGAAGACCATGCATGTCCAGTATGATGCCGCCTTTTTTGTCGCGGCTTTGGCTATCCGTTGTCGCATCCGTCATTAATCTAATCCTTCAACCCGGACGCTTTATGGAGGAACCAATCAACTACGAAGTTCACCCCAATGGTCAAAATGGCGATCGCGGCGGCGGGCAGCAGCGGCGTAATATCGCCATAGGTGATCAAGGTCGCATTGTCGCGCACCATACTTCCCCAATCCGCCGTCGGCGGTTGAATACCAAGGCCAAGAAAGCTTAAACCACTAAGGAACAGGAACACGAAACAGAACCGCAGGCCAAATTCGGCCACCAGGGGCGGCAGGATGTTGGGCAGGATTTCACTTCGGATCAACCACCACAGGCCCTCTCCCCGCAGGGAGGCGGCCTCAACGAAATCCAGGACAACCACGTTCATGGATACGGCGCGGGCCAGACGGAAGACCCGCGTGGCATCCAGCACCGCGATGACCATGATCAACGATGGAATGGACGTGCCGACGATGGTCAGGATCAACAAGGCGAAAATAAACGATGGAATGGCCATCAGGACATCCACCAACCGTCCCAGTACCTGATCCAGCCAGCCCCGCACAGCAGCGGCCAAAATGCCCGTCAAGCCGCCAATCAAGAAGGCTAACAGGGTCGTGGTAAAGGCAATGCCGACTGTGTTCCGACCGCCATAGATCAGGCGGGTAAACATATCCCGGCCCAGATTGTCCGTACCCAACAGGTGTTTATTGCTCCAAACATCGTACTCGGAACCGACGATCTCGGTCTCGCCATACGGGGCAATAATCGGTGCCGTGGCCGCCACCATCACATAGATCAAGATCACGATCAGGCCGAACCAGGCCGAGGCTGGAGCTTGCCGCAGGTCCTTCCAATATTTCACCGCCGCGAAGGCGCAGATTTGCACCATGGCCAGACCGAATAAGGTCGACCAAGGCCAGGCACTGGCGCGTTCCCAAAAGATTGCGGCCATCAGAACGAATTCCAGGGTTACGGTGACGATGACCGTATCACCTGCTGCCGTGCGTTCGATCTTGCTCCAATATGTCAGCGCGACGACACTATATAGGTGGGCGAACAATAGTCCGACAACCGCGCTCCACGTATCGACTGTGACGTTTTGGAGGAATATCACCAAAATGAAAAAGTGCACCGCCGCCATGGCGATCCGGCTGACCCAGGGGGAAGCCCGCCCACCAAAGGTATTTGAAGAAGCTGGAATGGTCATGACCTGCTTCCTCTACCGTGGATGCAGCAGGCGCGGATTGCTCATGATAGAGAGCACGTCAGCCAGCAGGTTCAAAAGTACATAGGTCATGGCAAAAATCAGGCTACAGGCCTGCACCACGGGAATATCCCGCTTCGATACGGAGTCGACGAACAACTGGCCCAGGCCGGGATAAACGAACACCACTTCGACCAAAACCACGCCGACAACCAGATAGGCCAGGTTCAAAACGACCACATTGATAATCGGCGCCAGGGCGTTGGGCAGGGCATGTTTTAGGATAATACGGCCGGGCTTCAGGCCTTTCAGGCGTGCCATCTCAATATAGGGAGAGGCCATCAGGTTGATAATCGCGGCCCGGGTCATGCGCATCATATGGGCGACACAAACCAGGGTCAGGGTCAGGGCAGGCAGGGCCGTACGATAAACTTTTTCCCAAAATCCCAGGTCGTCACTGATGTTTGAGATGGAGGGGAACATACCCAAATTCACCGCCAGGACGATGATCAGAATATAGGCGACGAAAAATTCCGGAAATGAAATAGAGGTCAATGTCAGCACATTGACCATGCGGTCATACCAGCTGTCCCGGTATAGGGCGGCTAGAATTCCGAGGGTCACAGCCAGGGGAATGGCGATAATCGCTGCGACGCCAGCCAGAAAAAATGTATTCTGTACCCGGACGGCAAGAAGTTCTGAAATTTCCCTTTGACTGGCCAGGGAGCGGCCAAAATCACCTTGCAACATATCGAGAAGCCAGGTGATGTAGCGTTCGTGGGGCGGCAGGTCCAAGCCCAATTCGCGATTAAATGCCGCCACAGTTTCCGGCGTTGCGCCCTGGCCCAGGATTTCCTGTGCCAGGTTCCCGGGCAGCAGCTCAATACAAAGAAAAATAATCAGAGAAACGACAAATAGGGTTAGCAGGCCCAGCGCCAAGCGCTGGGCCACCAATCTACCAATTTGCGACATGGCTAGACCTACCTAATGGAACCGGCCTATCCGAACCACCAGCGTTCCATGGCTTTGTCGCCATCCATGTCCCAATTACCCGCCATCTTGGGATCGTGATGTACCTTTGTCGACATGGCAAAGACATAGTTGGCGAACAACGGCACCACGGTGGCACCTTCCATGTTCACGATGGTCTGCATTTCAATATACATGGCCCGTCGTTTGGCTTCGTCCAATTCGGCCCGGGCCTGGACCAGCAATTCATTGAAGTGTTTGTGTTGGAAATGAGATTCGTTCCAATCCGCGCCTGCGGCCAGGGATTGCGAGAACATCATATCCTCGGTCGGACGGCCACCCCAATAGACCATGCACCAGGGCTTTTTCAGCCAGACATTGGACCAATAACCATCTGCCGGTTCCCGCACCACATTGATATTGATACCGGCCTTAGCAGCCTGTTCCTTGTATAGCACGGCGGCATCCACAGCACCGACGAAGGCGGCATCGGCGGCGGAGAGATCGACGGACAGGGATGACAGGCCGGCTTTTTTCAAATGAAACTTGGCCTTGTCCAGATCATATTTACGTTGTGGCAGGTCGGCTGCATGATAACGGTTCGCGGTGGAAATCGGATGATCATTGCCGACGACACCATGCCCCTTCAGGATGATCTGCAACAAAGCCTCGCGATCTAGCGAATATTTCAAGGCCAAACGCACATCGTTGTTGTCGAACGGTGCCACGTCCATATGCATGGGAATGGTGTAATGCAAGGTGCCGGTAACTTCGTCAACCCTGATTTTCTTGTTGCGTTTCAGCAAATGCACCGTCTTCAAATCACAGCGGTTCATGGCGTCAATCTCGCCTGTGGCAAGCGCATTGGTCCGGGCCACCACATCCGTGATCGTCAGGAATTCAACCTCGTCGAAGTGGCCACGGCCTGCTTTGAAGTAATTGGGATTGCGTTTATATGTCGCCCGCACGCCCGGTTCGAATTTCTGCTTAATGTAAGCGCCCGTGCCGATGCCGGACCGCCAATCAACTTTACCCTCGGCGTCTGCTGGCATGATGGCTAAATGGTAATCGCTGACGGTATAGGGGAAATCGGCGCTGCCGCCGCTCAATTTAAAGACGATTTTATCCTTGCCGTCGGCCCTTAGGTCCGTGATCGGAGCCAAAAGTGGTTTGGCCGCGGATTTGGAATCTTTGCCTCGGTGATGGTTCAAGGAGGAGATGACGTCATTGGCATCCATGGTTTTGCCGTTGTGAAATTCCACACCTTTACGCAAGGTGAAGACCCATTCAGTGGCATCGTCCGAGGCCTCCCAACCAGACGCCAATTCAGGTACCAAAGTACCGTCGTTGTCCACTTCAGAGAGATGATTTCGCATCCCGTACCCTTGGTGGATAATGCTGCCATTATTATAGGTGGCAGGATCCAAGGTATCGGTGGTATTGCCGTGGCCGCTGCCAAACCGCATTTTGCCGCCCTTTTTCGGGGCCGCCTTGGCGGAGCTGTTCCAGACCGTCGTGGCCATGGCTGCTGTGATGCCCAATGCGGATGCCTTCGCCATAAAATCACGGCGGTTGATCCTGCTGTTGTTTGCCAGATGCGTCAGTTCATTAATATGTTTCATGCTGCCCTTGCCGCCTCTTTCCTGAGCGCGGCCCTTTTTCCCTGTTAAGTCGATTATGGCTTTTCGTTACTAAATTCACAGTGCTCGTAGAAGAAAACAAGTATAATAACAGCTTGTGGCCAATCAATAATAGAAATACTTGTTTTGTACGTTAAACACGGTGTTTTTGCTGTGAATACTTAATTTTGCTTCTAGATTTTTCTTGTTGGCGCTCCCTGTGCCTTGCTGCAATACTCGCCAATTCGGACGCTCAAATCAAGCATTTATTCTTATGCCAATTTATGACCCGGTGTCGCAGTCTTTATGGCGGCTAATAAACCTAAGTTCCGGGCTGGTTCCAGGCTGCCTTTGACCCTATTCTGACGTTATATATTGGTGTGGGAGATTGATGAATGCTGGACAATGCTATTGCAGGCCGGATCAAGGATGCGGTGGATGCAGCCTTTGATGAACAGGTGCACTGTACGGCGGAGCTGGTGAAGTTCCCATCGCGCCGGGGTCGGGAACATACGGCCCAGGATTTCATGGCCGGGGCCATGCGCGAACAGGGTCTGACGGTTGATCGCTGGCAGATCGATATCGATCAAATCAGCCACCTGCCGGGTTTCTCGCCGGTCTATGCGGATTATGACAATGCCTTCAATGTGGTGGGTGCCCATCGCAGCGGAAACCCCACCGGGCGCTCTCTCATTCTGAACGGCCATATAGATGTGGTGCCCGAGGGCCCGGTCGAGATGTGGACATCACCGCCCTACGAGCCGCGGATCGATGGTGGTTGGATGTATGGCCGTGGTTCCGGCGATATGAAGGCCGGTCTGGTCGGGGCCATGTATGCCCTGCGCGCCTTGCGCAATGAAGGCTGGGCCCCTGGCGCGGACGTCTTCCTGCAATCGGTGGTGGAGGAGGAGTGTACCGGCAACGGTGCCCTGGCCTGTCTGGCACGTGGCTACCGGGCCGAGGCGGCTTTGATCCCGGAACCCCTGGGCGATTGTCTGATCCGGGCCCAGCTGGGGGTAATGTGGTTACAGATTAAGGTACAGGGCGTCCCGGCCCATGTGGCTTATGCCGGTACCGGTTCAAATGCCATCGATGCGGCCTTTGTCTTGATCCAGGGTTTGAAGGAACTGGAAGTGAAATGGAATGCCCAACGGGTGGACCAGCCACATTATGCAGACCATGACCATCCGCTGAATTTCAACGTCGGTAAGATTGAGGGCGGCGACTGGGCCTCGTCAGTACCATCGTGGTGTGTCTTTGACCTTCGCGTGGCGGTTTATCCCGGTGATGATCTGGCCGCCCGCCGAGCGGAATTGGAGGCCTGCATCCATGATGCGGCCAGCCAGGACGCTTTCTTGCGTAATGCGCCGCCACAAGTCACCTATCACGGCCTGATGGCCGAGGGTTATACCCTGCACGATGCGGACGAGGCCGAGGCGACCCTGGGCTGGGCCCATGAAAGCGCATATGGGCAGCCGTTGCAGGTGGTCGCGACAACTGCGACCACGGATGCGCGCTTTTTCGGGCTCTATGCAGATATTCCCGGTTTGGTCTATGGTCCAACATCGGACGCCATTCATGGTTTTGATGAGCGGGTTGATTTGGAATCCGTGCGGCAAAATACCCAGGCCATGGCACTGTTTATCGCCGAATGGTGTGGTCTCGAAGAAATCGACAAATAGGGGATACCAAACATGCAGCCGGATATTGAAATTGCCCGCCAGGCCAGCACGCTACCGATTGAACAAATTGCGGAAAAGCTGAATATTCCCAACCAGCATCTGTACCGCTACGGCTCGGACAAGGCCAAGGTGGATCTGGACTATCTGGCCACATTGGATGATCGCCCGGATGGTAAGTTGATATTGGTCACCGCCATCACCCCAACACCTGCGGGGGAAGGTAAGACCACGACAACCGTTGGTCTGGGCGATGCCATGAACCGGATTGGCAAGAATACGGCGATTTGTTTGCGGGAGCCCAGCCTGGGCCCGTGCTTCGGTACCAAGGGCGGTGCGGCGGGGGGCGGCTTTGCCCAGATTGTGCCCATGGAAGATATCAATCTGCATTTCACCGGCGATTTCCATGCCATCGGCGCCGCCAATAATCTGCTCGCCGCTATGTTGGACAACCATATCTATTGGGGCAACAAGCTGAACATTGATGCCCGTCGGATTTCCTGGCGCCGGGTGGTGGACATGAATGACCGGGCGCTGCGTTCCATCGTGGTTAATCTGGGCGGTGTGGCCAACGGCTTTCCCCGGCAGGACGGTTTCGATATTACCGTCGCCTCTGAAGTCATGGCGGTATTCTGCCTGGCGACGGATAGTGACGACCTACGCCGCCGCCTGGGCAACATCGTGGTGGCGCAAAACACCAAGCGGGAGGTCGTCACGGCCCGCCAGCTGGATGCGGACGGCGCCATGGCCGCGTTGTTAAAGGACGCAATCCAGCCGAACCTGGCCCAGACTTTGGAAAACAATCCCGCCTTTGTTCATGGTGGGCCGTTTGCCAATATCGCCCATGGCTGCAATTCGGTGATCGCCACCAAGGCTGCCTTGAAGATGGCGGATTTCGTCGTGACAGAGGCCGGCTTTGGCGCTGATCTGGGGGCGGAAAAATTCCTCGACATCAAATGCCGCAAGGCAGGCCTGCGCCCGGATGCGGTGGTCCTGGTGGCAACTGTACGCGCCCTGAAGATGCATGGCGGTGTGGGCAAGGATGATCTGACCAAGGAAAATGTCAAAGCGGTCGAACAAGGCCTGGAAAACCTGGGCAAGCATCTGGAGAACCTGGCCAAATACGGCGTTAGGGCGGTGGTCGCCATCAACCAGTTCACCGCCGATACAGAGGCCGAGATGGCGGTTATCAGGGACTATTGCCAGGGCTTTGGCGTTGACGCTTATGTTTGCAGCCATTGGGCAGATGGCGGTGCGGGTGCCGAAGACCTGGCAAAAAAGGTGGCGGAGATCGCCCAATCCGGGGTCTCTGATTTCCATACTCTGTATGAAGATGAAATGCCCTTGTGGGATAAGATGCGCACCGTCGCCCAGGAGATTTATGGTGCCGAAGATATCTCCGGCGACCGGTTGGTGACGGAGCGGTTCAAACAGTTGCAGGATCAAGGCTACGGCCATCTGCCGATCTGTGTGGCGAAAACCCAATACAGCTTTTCCACTGACCCGAACCGCAAGGGCGCACCCAAAGGCCACGTCGTCTCCATCCGCGAGGTACGGCTGGCGGCAGGTGCGGAATTCCTTGTCGTGGTCTGCGGCGATATCATGACCATGCCCGGTCTGCCATCCCGCCCGGCGGCTGAGCAGATTGGCCTGGATGAAAACGGCCAGATTACGGGACTGTTTTAGCGGCTGGGTCCGGCTGCTTCGGTAGGGGGAGGCTGAACAGCCAGGCAGCGCACAGGAAGGTGGCCGACAGGCCCAGGCAGACCACCAGTCCGCCCCACTGGTAAGCCAGGCCCGACAACAGCGTGCCGGCCAAACGTCCGCCCGCATTGGCCATGTAGTAAAAGCCCACATCCATGGATGTATGCTCGGACTTGCTATAGGCCAGGATCAGGTAGGAATGGATGGCTGAATTCACGGCGAAGACAAAGCCGAAGACCAACATGCCCACCAGCACGCTAAGGCCGGGCGCAATGTTGGCCCAAAGCATCAGTGCAATGCCAGAGGTGACTAGGATCAGGCCCAATAGCCAGCGCCGGGACTGCCCGCCGGTGGGGGCCGCGCCGCTTTGCCGCAACAGCTTGGGCGTGGCTGCCTGTACCAGGCCATAGGCGATAACCCAGAGCGCCATATAGGCCCCGACTTGCGGGTGATCCCAACCAAGGCTGCCGGCCAGAAATAACGGCAGCCCCACAACGAACCAGATATCGCGGGCACCGAACAAAAAGAACCTGGCCCCGGACAGCCAATTGATCTTTGCGCTTTTAGAGAAAACATCCCCGAAACGCACCTTGGCCTTGGTTTGACCTATGTTGCCTGGCAGGCTTACCACTGCGGCCAGCAGGATCGCCCCCAGACATGCGGCCATGGTGATCAATGCAACCGAAAATCCCAGCCAGCTCAACAGGAAACCGCCCAGAAAAAAGCCCAGGCCTTTTAGGGCATTTTTCGATCCGGTCAGTGCGGCGACCCATTTGAACAGGGCACCATGATTACCGTCGGTCACCAGGACTTTTATAGCGCTTTTAGCACTCAGCTTCGTGAGGTCCTTGGCGATGCCCGACAGGGCCTGGCTGCCCATCACATAGGCCACTCCCATGACGATGGGCCAGTCCGAATTGAAGCGGGACAATGCCGCCAGGGCAACAACCTGCAGACCCAGGCCCGCGAACAATGTCACCTTCAGCCCAAGGCGTGCGCCGATCCAGCCGCCGACCAGATTGGTGACAATGCCGAAAACCTCGTAGAATAAAAACAACTGGGCAATCTGAAACGGGCTGTAGCCAAGGCCATAAAAATGCAACAGCACCAACATGCGCAAGGCACCGTCCGTTAGGGTAAAACCCCAATAGGCCGCCGTGACCAGGATATAGTTGCGGACACCGCTGTTCATGGCGTTACAGGCTGTCCGCGACTTTTAGTGCCAGATCGACCATGCGGTTCACATAGCCCCATTCGTTATCGTACCAGGCCAATATCTTCACCTGGGTGCCGTCCACCACCATTGTTGAGGGGCCGTCGATGATGGCGGAGCGGGGATCATTGACAAAATCCGTGGAAACCAGGGGGCGGTCCTCAAGGCCCAGGATGCCGGACAATTCACCCATGGCGGCATCGCGAAACATCTGATTGATCTCATCGGCGCTGGTCGGGCGTTCAACCTCGAACACGCAATCTGTTATCGAGGCATTCAACAGCGGCACCCGTACCGCATGGCCGTTCAACTTGCCCGTCAGTTCCGGATAGATCATGGTGATGGCTGTGGCCGAACCGGTGGTGGTGGGGATCAGGTTCATGGAGGAGGCCCGCGCCCGGCGCAAATCCTTGTGGGGGCCATCCACGACAACCTGGGTATTGGTGATATTATGGATCGTGGTGATGACCCCGTGTTTGATGCCAATCCCCTCGTGCACCACTTTTACCACAGGGGCCAGGCAATTGGTGGTGCAGCTGGCCGCCGTCAACAGGTGCTGGCTTTCGGGCTGGTACAGATGGTCATTGACGCCATAGACAATGTTGAACGCGCCGTTCTTAACGGGGGCCGCGACGATGACTTTTTTGACGCCTTGATCGAAGTAGGCCTGTAGTTTAGCCGGATCGCGGAATTGCCCCGTACATTCAAGCACGATATCGCAGTCCCCCCAGACGCCGCCTTCAATCGCGCCGCCTTCAATGGTGCCACCTTCAATGGTGGCGTGTGAGGTATAGGCAATGGCGTGGTCTGCCACGATCACCTCGTCCTCATGGTCACTGACTGCAACATCCCAGGTGCCGTGCACGGAATCAAAAGTCAAAAGATGTGCCGCCGCCCCGGCATCCATGTTGATTTCGTTGATACGACGCCACGCCAACCCCCGGGCGCTCCAGCCGGCCCGCAACGCCAGCCGCCCCATGCGCCCGAAACCATTGATCCCAATACGTACACTCACAAATTTTTCCTCAAAAGCGCCATTCTGTTCATGTCTCTCGATTTACTGGAATATAAGGGGCAAGAGGCGGCTGCGGTACAAATTTACGTCTGCTTTCAAATCCGAGTGATGCATATGCTCAAGTGTCTTGGACTAATGTAAGCGGCCATCGAACGGACGCGGCGTTTCCGCAGACAACATATCCGCTAGACGCGTTCGATGCTGCCGTCCAGTTTTTCCAGGTTAAGCCTGGTTTGGCGCAGTATCTTATCGGATAACGGCTTATTGCAGCGCTTGGTCGCTCTTGAGAGGGCCATCGCCCCGACGATCATTGTCAGGGCTGCCATCGAGCCTTCCTGGGCCGGCCTTGATTTACCGGAGGCACTTGAAAGGCTATCCTCCAGGTTCGTCAGATAGCTGTCCACACCCAGTGAAAATGCTTTCTGAACATCGTCGCATTGCCTGTGAATATCTGTTGCCAAGGCAGCCATCGGGCAACCACCGCGACTGTCGTCCCGATGCCGGACGGAGAGATAATTTTTGAAATATTCCGCTAGACCGTTATCGCTGGATTTGGTTGATGCGAGCCAATTATTGGCATGATCAAATGATTTCTCACAAGCTTCGGCGGCCAGGGCATTTTTTGATCCAAAGCTCTTGTAGAACCCGCCGTGGGTTAAGCCGGCCGCCTTTGTGATTTCAGGAATACTCACGCCTTCGAAGCCACGTTCGCGAAACAAACGTTCCGCGGCATCGACAATTGACGCGCGATTTTCCGCCGCCTGCTTTTTCGAGACTTTCATTTTTTGTGGTTCCTTCCATGGCGAAATTTAATGATTGCAATCATAATCAAAAAGAGTATTGATTACGATCATAATTATTAAATTTGACAGAGTCGCCAATAGTTCATCACGTCGAAACCTCTATGAGCTTGCCGCGAATGGAAACCGGACAAATATCGAAGGGACAGGAAAATGCAGGGTCAGTTAATACGTGCCGGACTTGGATTGTGGTCGCGCGCCACTCCTTCAGCAGCGGCGGGTTGGCTGGCAGGCCAATTCTTTCGTGTACGGAAAACGAAACCGAAGGATTGGGAAATGACTATTCCCGAGGCCGACGAAATCATTGTGACGATGTCCGGCATGGGGGTCCGCCGTTGGGGCCGAGGTCCCAGGGTTATGTTGGTTCATGGCTGGGAAGGACGTTTCAGTCAGTTTGCGGTCCTTGTTCCCATGCTCCTGGAGGCAGGCTTTGAGGTTGTCTCCGTTGATCCGCCAGGGCATGGATTGTCGAATGCACAAACTTCCAATCCAGTTGAATTTGCTAAAGGAATCAATGCCGCCGTGCAAACTTTTGGGCCCTTTTTTGCAATTGTTGGGCATTCCATGGGTGCGACTGGAACCGTTCTCGCGCTTGATAGCGGCACAAGTGTGCAGCGGGTCGCACTCGTCTCGATGCCTGCGTCATTGGAATTTACACTGCGTGCAATTTGTCAGAAGATTGGTTTCGGTGCGTCGGCGACAGCGGCCTTTTTGACGAAAATTGATCAGATCGTCGGTGTACCGGCAGCGGACCTCGATGCACGCCGTCTGGCGGCACATCGGGGCGAAGCGGCGCTGATCGTCCATGACCGGAACGATCCTCAGGTCCCGCTCTCTCATGCCAAGGAAGTTGCAGCAACATGGCCGGGCGCAAAGCAAATTTTCTCTGACCGGCTTGGGCACACCCGCATCCTTGCCAACGCGCAAATCTGCGGTGCGATTATAGGTTTTTTGAAGGAACAGCCAGATGAAAAGCAACAACCGGCAGCAGTCATCTCAACTGGCTTCGCTAAACGGGATCGTGATGTCGCAAGCGCGCTGGAATTACACTAGATACGATCCGCACCGTAATACAGCATGACCTTGTGCTGGGCCTCGGCGAAGAACAGCCAGCGTTCCAGAACGACGCCAAAGCTAACGCTGATCGCGGCCAGGGCCGCAGCGAAAACCGCGATTGGGCCGGAGGTCCCGGCCTGGATGATAATCAAAACAAGCGGTACCAGGAAAGCCAACAGGTGGGTCAGGCGGCGCAGTTTGTGGGCATGCTTGCGGGCGATGGCAAAACCCATTTCCTTGAGCAGATAATTGTCCTGCACATGCGGTGGGTCGAGCGGCCGGACCGCGCCCAGACTTTCCAAACCGGTGGCAGACGCCGTGGTGCTGGTCCCGACGTTGCTGTCAATGGCGCGCCAATAGGCAATCTTTAAAACCCAGGCCAATGCCAGGGCCGCAAAACAGATCGCCTGGATCACGGCATGACCGGGGACAAACGGGGCCAGGATGGCGTTCAACCAGATCGCCCCGGTGGCCAGGGCCAGGATCAGATAAACCGGCGCGACCAGGGGTTGGTCCCAACGCGGTATGGCGGCAAGGGAGCGATAAATCATCGACGTCGCATAGACCGTCAGTATGGACAGGACGGCAACGGTCAGTCCCGCCAAAGGCCACAGACCATCGTTTTGTTGCAGTACCAGCCAGGCAAAAGCGAACAATGCCGCCGGGCCATAGCCAATTATTGCCAAGACGCCTTCGCGGGACAACCAGGATGAGCGCCACTGGCTCAACGCCCGCCAGGCCCGTTCCGGGCGGCCCAAATGCGCCATGGACGCTAACAGCCCCGCACTGATCAAGACCATGGCCAAAGCCAATGCGAACAGGCCAAAGGCCCGATCATCGGGCAGTGTGCCCATGGCGCGCAGGATGCCCAACAAGGTCAACATACCGTACCCTGCGCCGGTGGCGGTGGTGAGGAAAATAACGGAATAGGCTGGTTGCATAATCTCTGTTCCTATTCCTAGCGCGACAATACTTTGTCGATCCAACCCAGAAAACCAGCATCGGGGCTGGCCGGCGCATCGTTCAAGTCGGCGCCATCGCCGACAGAGGCACTGGGCCGTGGCGGCAGATAGCGGTTGGTGGGCTTCAAACCCATTTCCGGCATCAATTCCACGCCGCCGCGATCCGCGGTCAATTGCGATACGTTCGAGGCCGGATCGTTGAAATCACCAAAATGCCGGGCCTTGGATGGGCAGGCATTGACACAGGCCGGTTGGCGGTCAATTTCATCCAGGTTTTCGTTATAGATACGATCAATGCACAGGGTGCATTTCTTCATCACCCCGCCGTCCGTATCAAACTCCCGCGCGCCATAGGGGCAGGCCCAGGAACATAACTTGCAGCCGATGCATTTGTCCTCGTTCACCAGGACGATGCCGTCCTCCCCCCGTTTGAAAGAAGCACCGGTGGGGCAAACCGTGACACAGGGTGCCTCTTCACAATGCAGGCAGGAGCGGGGGAAATAGACCGTGCGTCCGGTTGCATCTGTCCCCTCCTTGGGACCTGCCTCAAACCCGTGAACCCGGTTCAGCCAGACACCGTCAACGTCTTTGCCATAGGGGTTCAAATCAGGCAGGGGTGCGTAACTGCCACCGGTGTTCCATTCCTTGCAATTTACGGCGCAGGCATGACAGCCGACGCAGGTATCCAGGTCAATGACCAGGCCAAGACGTTTGGGGGATGGGGTGCTGGGTAAAGACGTCATGACTATATATCCCCCGTCTTGCCGTAACGCAGAATGCTCGGGCGTGGTTTGACGCCGGGCGGCAGGGGCAGGGGCTTGAAGCCGGGTTCTGTCGCTGCCACAGTGTCCGCCGGTGCTTTCGAAATGCGGACCCGCAGATCAAACCAGGCGGCTTGACCGGTGATGGGATCGGCGTTGGGCAGGCGGTCACCGGCGGCATTTTCCGGCAACAAATCCTCGATCAGATGGTTCAGCAGAAAGCCTTTTTCGGCCTCCGGCGCATCCGCTTCCAGGTTCCAGGCACCGGCGCGTTTGCCAATGGCATTCCAGGTCCAGACCGTGCGGTCGTTGACCCCGGCCATGATCCGCACCTGGGCCTTGATGCGGCCGTGGCGGCTTTCCAGATAGACCCAGCCGTCATCGGCAATGTCATGTTCCTGGGCCACGCTTTCGGAAATGTACAGCCGGTTGGCAGTATGGATCTGCCGCAGCCAGGCGTTTTGCGAACCCCAGGAATGATACATCGCCGCCGGGCGCTGGGAGATGGCATGCAGGGGATAGTCCTCCCCCGATGCGCCGTCCACGGCGGACGGCGGGTACCAGATGGGCAGGGGATCAAAGAATTTCTCGATCCGTTTGCGGTGTTGTTCCTGTGGCTGTATCGCACCGACGCCACGGGCTGCCAGGCGGAATTTTTGCAGGGCTTCCGTATAAAGCTGCAAAACGATTGGGTCGCCATGGCCGATGAAGCCCATTTTCACAGCGTAATCGAGATAATCCCGGTTGCCATGTTTGAAATAGCGTGCTTCCGGTGCCAGCTCGTCCTGCCAGAAACATTCGTTTTCCACATAGCGGGCCAATTGATCCGGGTTTGCCGCACCGACGCCCATGCTCTCACCATTCTCGCCACGCCAGCCCGCTAATGAGCCGACGCCCGGCGTACGTTCATGGTTGGCCAGATAGTCGGGATAGCCGCCGGGATAACGGGGGCTGCCGTCTTCATTCAGCAGGCCGGGCAGGCCAAGGCGCGCGCCCAGATCCAACAGCACATCCTGGAACGGACGCACATCGCGATCCGGGGTCAGAACGGGTTGGCGAATGGCATCCGCCGGACCATCCGCATTCGAGATCGGGCGATCCAGCATCGAGACGCAGTCCCAGCGTTCCAGATAGGTGGTATCGGGCAGGATCAAATCCGCATAGGCCACGGTTTCGGAATAAAAGGCATCCGAATAGATAATATGGGGGATCTTGTATTCGCCGCTGTCGGGATCTTTGTCCGTCAGCATGTCCATGGTTTCCGTTGTGTTCATGGAGGAGTTCCAGGCCATGTTGGCCATGTACATGAACAGGGTATCGATGGGGTAGGGATTCCCGCGATGGGCATTGGCGATGACCGTGTGCATCATGCCATGGGCCGAAATAGGGGCCTCCCAGGAAAAGGCATGGTCGATCCGGCAGGGGGTGCCGTCGGCTTCCACCAACAGATCTTCGGGCCCCTGGGGGAAGCCCAATGGCGGGCCGCCCAACGGCGTGCTTGGCTTGACCTGACCGGGCTTGCCCGCAGGTTTCAATCCAGGCGGTGCCGGTTTCGGGAATGGTGGTTTAAAGCGGAAGCCGCCCGGCACATCAATGCTGCCCAACAGCATCTGCAACAGATGCAGGCTGCGGCAGGTCTGAAAACCGTTGGCGTGGGCCGATATGCCGCGCATGGCATGGATGGCCACGGGGCGGCCGATCATCTGTTCGTGATGGCGACCGGCCCAATCGGTCCAGGGAACATCCAGTACAACTTCTTCCTGGAAAGCGGCGTGGGCCAATTCGCCTGCGATGCGGCGAATGGTGGCCCCTGACAGGCCGGTCTGATCAGCCACAGCGTCGGGGCTGTATTGCCCATCCAGATAACGTTCCGCCAACAGATGGAATACCGGGACGGCCTTGCGGCCATCAGGTAAAGTGACGCGGCTTTTCAAAGACGGGGCGATATCCGCGCTTAAGGCATTAACGGGCTTGTCCTGAACGCTGTCCCAGCACAGGGGATTGCCCTCATCATCGCGGGCAAACAGACCATCGTCATCGCCGCCCGGATTTTCCACCACCAGCCAGGGCGCGTTGGTATAGCGGGCCAGATAGTCCAGATCGACTTTGCCTGCGCGCAATAGTTCATGCACCAGGGCCAGGACTAACAGGCCATCGCTGCCCGGTGTCACCGCCAGCCATTCATCGGCAATGCCCGCATAGCCCGTGCGTACCGGGTTCACGGCGACGTACTTGGCACCGTTTTCCTTCAGTTTCGCCAGGCCGGTTTTGATGGGGTTGGAATCATGATCCTCCGCCACCCCGAACATCATGAAATAGCGGCAATGATCCCAGTCGGGTTCGCCGAATTCCCAGAACGAGCCGCCGATGGAATACAGCCCCGCCGCCGCCATATTGACGGAACAGAAACCGCCGTGGGCGGCATGGTTTGGCGTGCCGAATTGACTGGCCCACCACCCCGTCAACGCCTGACTTTGATCCCGGCCCGTGAAAAAGGCCAGTTTGCGGGGATCGGTCTTGCGAATGGGATCCAGCCAGGATGTCGCCAGGTCCATGGCCTCGTCCCAGGAAATGGCCTTAAATTCGCCACTGCCACGCTCACCAACCCGCAACAGAGGCTGGGACAGGCGGGCCGGAGAATGATGTTGCATAATCCCCGCCGAACCCTTGGCGCATAACACACCTTTGTTCACCGGGTGATTGCGATTGCCTTCGATATAACGCAAATCGCCGTCACGCAAATGCACCTTGATGCCGCAACGGCAGGCGCACATGTAACAGGTGGTGTATTTTATCTCGTCCGATACAGCAGGCGATAACTCAACCTGATCCGCGCCGTCGTCTACAATGGTCATTTAGGAAGGCTCCCCACGCCGCAGATGCGGTGGCATTTCGTTGCCGTAATATAAAAGACAAAGCGGCGGTGTACAATCTGATACTGGCTGATACTGGTCGATACTGGTGGATCGTGCCTATCTTCGATGTAAATGAGGCCAGACCACAGCTGCGACCAACAATGCCAGCAGGCCTTCAACAGCGATAATGCTGACCGACATAGCACCGCCAAACCAGTTTGCCAGCAGGCCCACCTGCAGCACCCCGATCGGGCCGCTGCCGATGCAAATGGCGACCACCCCCATCAGGCGTCCGCGCATTTCCGGTGGGGCGGAGGTAAAGACGATGGTGCTTTGCATCGCCGCGAAACCGGAAACGCCCAGGCCGCCCAGGAACAACAGGCCCAGGGACAGGGGATACCAATAGGACAGGGAAAATGCGAAAACGGCACAGAGAAAAATCACCGAACCAAATAAGTAAATCCGCCCGTAGTGACGCGGCCGGGCCAGATTGGCGATGGCTATAACGCCAAGTAGGGCACCTGCTGCATCGGCGGAAATCAACAGGCCGGTGGCGGTCGCATTTTGACCCAATACCTGATCGCCGATCACCGGCACCATGGCACCATAGGGAAAGCCGCAAAGGTTCATGGCCACGGTGATGTATAGGGTCGCCATGACCCGTGGGTTGGTGCGGATATAACCGAAACCTTCAATGATCTGGGCCAGAATACGGGGGCCGGCTCCGCCTCCGGTGTGGCCCGCGACCTCGTAGCGGGCACCCAGGACCATTAAAAAGCCAATTGTGAACATTGTCGTGCCCAGAACATAGACGCCGGGTAGGCCATAGGTTTCCAACAACAGGCCGCCCACGATGGGGCCGACCAAGCGCATGCAGTGATTGCTGCCGCTGTCCAGGGTCATGGCCATGCCCGCGCCACCCGTACCTGCCTTGGCACCGGCAATAATGCCCAGCATGGTGCGCCGGACCGGGAACTCCAGGGTCATGTACACGCCGGAGGCAAAAGCACCGACGGCCACATGCCACAACTCCAACAACCCGGTCAGGGACAGTGTGGCCAAAATGGCAGACACGACGGCCAGACTGCCCAGGCCCCACAACAGCATCAGCCGACGATCAAAACGGTCCGCGATGGCCCCGGTGAAGGCACTGAACAGCAGCATGGGCAGCATCCGCACCATGGTCAGCAATGCCACCATGAGGGCTGATCCCGTAACCTCGAACGTGAAAACGCCCACCGCCAGCAACTCCAGCCAGCGCATCATCCAACCCAGGCTGCCGGCAATCCAGATCCGCCGGAAATTTCGGTCCTTAATCAGGGTGCCCGGTGTGACGGCCCCCTGCGGTGAGGAACTGCTTTCGGTGTCAGACAATACGCCGGCTTAGTCGCCCGCACCTGCCACACCCGCGCCTGCAACACCTGCTGCTACCGCCATCTGACGATCAGCTTCCAGTTGATAACGGGGCGTCATGTCCCGGGGCGAGCGCACGTCATCAGCGGACTGGTCCTCAGCCGCTTCCTTCCAGGCATCGCCGTCGGGCCAGGCTTGGGCCATTTTGACGATCCCGCCGGGTTCGCTGATACTTTCGAATGCACCGAAAGCCTCCCGCGCGATGGCCAGCTGTTGTTCCGGGTTAAAGGCGGGGCCGCCGCCGTGACCCAGGGGAAAGTCCATAAACACCGCCCGTGGTGGCGCACCGAACTCAACAATGTCCAGGGCCGTGCCCATGACCAGGGTCGGGATGCCGCGCTCTTCCAGGTACCTTGCGATCAGACACACGGTCTGATGGCAGACGGGTCACAATGGGACCAGATAGGCGACATCCACTTCAGCCTCGGCAAAGGCCTCGTACATGGCCGGGGCCAATTCCTCGTCCACCCGGCGCTTCGAATAGACCGCACCCATGCAGGAAAAAAAATTATCCGCCAGGGAACCGATAACGCCCTCTGCCGCCAATTGCCGCAACGGCTCAATCGGCAGGGCGCAATTCGCATCGCGCCGGGCATCGGGCAGATAATTCTCCGTCAGATGAGAAAACCGCAGATCTTCCACCGCCGTATCCGAGGGGATGACGCGATGGGAGGTATCGTCCTTGTAGAAATAAGCCTCCTGCCCGGCCACATAGGTGCCCGCGGTACACATCATGCCTACGCGACATTCAGAGAGGGGTTTTGCCAAAGGCGTCCAGGGCGGCACATCCGTCGCCTCGTGCCAGCCATAGGGAGCATAGCCCATCTTGCTATACTTCTCCCGAATGGTCCTCATATATTCAACATGTCCAGCGGTCATAGCGCCGATACTCCTGTTTTGAATTTAGCTGACGATAATAGGCTAATGCTATATTTGGCTCAACCGCTCAACACGTTGCTCAAATTAAATCGAAAAATTGGCTATTATTCATGTTTTGTATATAATACCGATAATACGTATTATAGGACTGGCAAGATGGTTGAAAAAAGTATTACGTCTACAGAATTTCAGGCCCGCGTCGGTGCCTATATCGATGAGGCTGCGAAGGGTCCTGTTTTCATCAGGAAACATAAACGGCTCGCGCGCGTGTTGTTGGATATCGACGAGTACGAAAGGTTAAAGCAGTATGATACCCGTCAGTCGTTCCACCCAAAGGAATTGAGCGCCGATTTGTTGGTGGAGTTGAAGGGCGCGGAAGTGGATCCGCGCCATGACCATCTGGATCAATTGATGAAACCGAAATGAAGCGACTTGAGCCGGAAAATGGCCTTGTTATCAGGTATGATTTTCTTTGGAAGAACGAAGCGGATCAAGGCCATGACGGTAGTGTCAAAGACCGACCGTGCGCTGTCGTGCTTGTTACAAGACGACACGTAGGCGGCCAACGCCAGGTGATGGTCTGCCCAATAACGCACACACTGCCGCATGATCTGTCCAGCGCAATAGAGATCTCCGAAAGGGTATCCCGCCATCTTGGTTTGGATGATGGGCGCTCGTGGATTAGAACACACGAAGTCAATACCTTTGTATGGGAACAGGGTCGGCTGCCCTATGGCATTACGCCCGCTAAGAGGGACAACTGGTTCTTTGGAATTTTACCGCCGTCGCTCCATGCAAGAATGCGTGATCAGGTTATTGCCTTAAGCGGGCATAAATCTCTGCAGGTTGTCCGACGCGATACAGGCGAATAGTTGGGTTAATTCCCGGTCAGCTACTAGCCAGTGCCCTTGAAATGACGATCTTCTGGATATCGTTGGTGCCCTCGTAAATGCGATAAACCCGGACATCGCGCAGGATTTTAGCCACCGGGAAATCTTCCAGATAGCCATAGCCGCCGAAAGTCTGCAGGGCGTCGGAGGCCACTGTCTCCGCCATGTCGGATGCGAACAGCTTGGCCATGGAGGCTTCTTTTAGGCTGGGCGCACCGCTGTCGTGGATTTGTGCTGCATGCAGATACATCTGCCGCCCCACTTCGATTTTGGTCGCCATATCGGCCAGACGAAAGGCCACCGCCTGATGTTCGATGATCGGTTTGCCGAACGCCTCGCGCTCCTGGGCATAGTTCAGCGCGGCTTCGAACGCGGCCCTTGCGCCGCCGACCGCCTGGGCCGCGACGCCGATGCGGCCTGCCGACAGATTGGCCAAGGCGATGCCCAGACCCCGGCCTTCCGCTCCCAACAGATCGGTGGCCGGGACCATCATGTCCTCAAAGGCGATGGCGCAGGTATCGTTGGTTCGGTGGCCCAGCTTGGCTTCCTCCCGCAGCACCTTGTAACCGGGATTGTCCGTCGGCGTCAGGAAGGTGGAGATGCCCCGTTTGCCCGCATCCGGATCAGTGACGGCGACAATCATCACAACACCGGCGCGACGGCCGGCGGTGATGAAGCTTTTATGGCCGTTCAGGACGAAATAATCGCCCCGGCGTTCGGCCCGGGTTCTGATCGCGGCGGCGTCCGATCCCGTATGAGGCTCCGTCAGGGCGATGCAGCCGATCATTTCGCCCGTTGTCAGTTTGGGAAAGAACCTGCGTTTTTGCGCCGCCGTGCCATGCTCTCGCAGGGCAGCCAGAACCGGGGAATTATTGGCCGCCATCAGGTTGGCGATGCCGCCGTCGGCGGCCGAGATTTCTTCCATGGCCAGGACATAGGAGACAAAATCCGCCCCCGCGCCACCCCATTCAGGATCAATGCAAATACCCATCAGGCCGGCCTGGCCCATTTTGCGGAATAACTCATCCGGCGCGCCGGTGCGGTCCCATTCTTTTATATTCGGCAGGATCTCAGCCTGGGCAAAGCGCCGGGCCGTGTCCTGGATCATCCGCTGTTCTTCATTCAATATCATCTGTTTAGCGCCCTATTGCGATAAAGATCACACCGGCGACCACCATGACCACCATCGCGATGCGGCGCAAGGTGATGGCCTCGTGACGAAAGAATATCAGCCCCAGCAACAAGGTAAACAGAGGTGTGGTGGATACCAACGGCACCACGACGCTGACCGGCGATGTGGCCAGGGCGGCGTTCATGGTCCAGACCGCAAAGCCGTGGGAAATGCCTGCCAGAACGAACCACAACAGACCCGGATTGCGCCAGTTCACCGCTTGCTTGTTAGCGCGCCAATTTTGCGCCGTCAGGGCGACCAGGAATGATACGCTATAGGCGATCAGTCCGGCGAACAACGGTTCGGGCGCAAAGGCCAGGCCCATGCGGATCAGGACATGGGCGACGGACCGTAAGCTGGCGGCACCTAAAGGAAATACCAACGCCCATGGCGGCCAGCTACGACCCGCTTGGCCATTCGTTGTTGGCGTTGCCGTGCCAACCGCGGTTCCCATTATCACCGCCACTGTGCCCACGATGATGGGCAGGGTCAGAGCCTCGCTCAACAACAGGACGCCAAATATGGCGGCAAACAGGGGCGTGGTGGATGTCAGTGTGGAGGCCAGGGTGGGGCCCAGGCGGCGCACGGCTTCCAGGGCCAGATTGGCGGTCAGTGCGGGTCGGAACAATCCCACGGCGACGAATATCCAAAGCCCCATGCTGTCCCAATAGGCCCATTCCAAATAGAAAGGAGAGAGCAGCCAATAGAACAGCGCGGTCGTGCCAATATCGATCAATGTACCGGTACGGGCATCGCCATGGCGTAGGCCCAGGCTAAGGAACTGGATACCAAGGGCGAAGAAAACCGCTGCGCCCAGGGATTGGGCCACGGCCAGACTTTGCGCACTCAACTGAACATCGCCTTCACATTCCGGCGAACCTGTTTATTTTGTCGACCATTTTGTGACTGGGCGGGGCATTTCCATCCCGTCTACAAACACGGCTTCGACCCGTTCATCAAAAAAGCACAGATAATCCTTGATGCGGGAGGCTTCCGCCACCGGGTCAGGGTAGCTCCAGACCAGGTCTCCGTAAGCTTCATTGTCCAGATTCAGGTGCCAATAGTCGGCCGTGCCTTTGTAGGGGCAGGCGCTGTGCCGGTCCGATGGTTGCAGCAGATCCGTACGCACATCCTCCCTGGGCAGGTAATAACGGGTCGGCAGCCCGGTCTCGAACAACATGCGCGCGCGGGTGCTCTCGGCCACGGCCTGGCCCGCGACCATGATCCGTACCGGGCGGGAACTATCAAGAATGTCCAGGCGCACACGTGGATCCCGGGCATGCACGAAAACCTCCTCGTCCTCCTCAAACCAATGATCCATGCGGTCCCAGTAAAAGGCGACATAGTCCTTTAACTCGGCGGTCTCGGGATAGGGGGTGGGGTATGTCCAGACAGCGTTTTCGGCTTCCCTGTCACCGACCTTTACGGTCCAATAAGCCGCATCGCCCTTGAAGGGACAGTGGGTGGAATTATCGGTCGGGATCAGCAGATCCTGGCGCACATCGGACAGCGGGAAATAATAAACCGGAATATGACTGCTTTCGCAAAGATACTGGGCCTGGACGCTGTCGGCTACGACTTCATCATTAAACATGACCCGCAGGCGTTTTCGGCAGGCCTCAAAATGCACATCGTAGCCGGGATGCTTATCATAAAGCGAAGGTCGCTGAGATGATTGTTGGTCGTTTGCAGACATGTTTGTTTCCCTCCGAATAGGTCGCTTTATCAATTGCCGTACAACCCGTAGACTTCCAGTGGAAAACCGATCAGTCGTTAGGTTGCCTGTAATGCTGCTTCAAGGTCGTCGATCCCAATAGGCTTAAGCAGCGTAATCGTATTGAACTGGGCCGAGGCATCTGCAACACGCTGGGCTACGGCAACATAGTTCGGGGCATAGCCGGTCACCAGAATAAGTTTACCGGTAAACCCCTCCTGGATCAGCCATTGGGTCAGTTCAACCCCTTCAATTTCAGGCATGACGATATCCATGACGATGGTTTCCGGCAAAAACAAGGTGTAGGTGGTCATGAACTCCTGACCCGTGGTCGTTGTCTCCACGGCGAAGCCAAGATCCTGTGAGACATCGTGTACAAAGCGGCAAAATGCCGGTTCATCATCGACCACCAAAAGCCGCTTGCTCGGCGGATCCTCAACCATTTTGCAACAACCTTTCAATGGCCTGGGCAAGATCGTTGATACCGTATGGTTTTGCGATAAAGCTCATATCGCTCATACTCTTTTGCGCGATTGCCCCGCCTTCGTGATCATAGCCTGAACATAGTAAGACGCGGATGTTAGCATATTTTGACCGCGCGAGAACCGCCAACTCATGACCGTTGATTGCACCGGGCAAAACAATATCAGTGAAAAGCAGGTCCGGGCCCGCGCCGGAACCTGTATCGAGAATTTCCTTGGCGGCCTGTCCATCATTGGCTTGCAGGACGGCAAAGCCGAAACTGGACATCGCTTCCGTTGCTAACAAGCGCAGGTCCGGATTGTCTTCCACGACCAGGACGGTGCGGCCCAGCCCAATGTTGGTGGCGCTTTCGCTTTGTTGATTGTCCTGCCTGTCGCCGCTAACCATGGCTGATTCGACCAAAGGCAAATACATGTGCACGATTGTGCCGACGTTGACTTCGCTCTCGATTGTCACATGGCCGCCTGATTGATTGACGAAACCATGAACCATGCTCAGTCCAAGGCCGCTGCCTCTGCCAAAAGGTTTGGTCGTGAAAAAGGGGTCAAAGGCTTTTTGAATGTCCGCCGCGCTCATGCCGACGCCGGTGTCGACAATTGTGAGACATAAATATTCCCCCGGTTCACTTGGTCGGCCAAGGTCAAAACCTTCGCTTTCAATTGTCAGGATTTCGGATTGAATGGTAATTTCACCACCCGTCGGCATGGCGTCCCGGGAATTTAGAACAAGATTCAACAGTGCATTCTCGAACTGTTGGGGGTCAACCAGAACAGTGCCGACCATCGGGCTGAGGAGAATTTTCAGCGCAATATTTCTGCTGATAGTTCGGCGCAGAAGGTTTTCCATGCCGCGAATAATCTCGCCAATGTCGCTGGGGTGTGGTTGCAGGGGCTGCTGCCTGGAAAATGCCAACAATCGATGGGTCAGGGCCGCCGCGCGATTAACCGCGTCCAACCCTTCATTCAGATAGTTGAGGTCTCGATCATTCAATGAGACGCGTCGCCGCAGCAGTTCCAGATTGCCTTTGGTGATGCCCAGCATATTGTTGAAGTCATGGGCAATGCCGCCGGTCAAATTCCCAATGGCTTCCATTTTCTGTGATTGATGGAGTTGGTTTTCCAATTTCCTTAAGCCTGTCAGGTCGACAATCGAGCCGACAAATTCGGCCTCCGGACCGCTGCCTATGACACCAATTGAAAGATGCATGGGGAATTCATCGCCATTTTTTTGCTGTCCGATGACCTCCCTGCCCTTGCCGATAATTTGGCCTTCACCTGATTTCAGATAGTTGGTCAAATAGCCGTCGTGTTGGCGCCCTTCGGCGGCGGGCATCAACATGGCGACATTTCGGCCCATGACTTCGTGCGCCTGATAGTCAAACAGAACAGATGCCGCATTGTTGAAGCTAAGAATTGTGCCTGCTTTGTCTATGACGACGCTGCCTGCCTGGGCATTGTCAAATAGAGCCCGGAACTTGGTTTCGCTTCGCTCTATCGCCAGTTCCGCTTCCTTGCGCTCCGTCGTTTCCATAACTGTCGCCTGAATGGCCGGCGCGCCTTGCCATTGCGTCCTCCGCCCGGAGGTGGCGAACCAGATAAGGCTGCCGTCTTTGCGAATTCCGCGAAATTCCGCGAAATTTGATACGTCTTCTCCGTCGCGTCTTTGTTGTGCGCGGCTTTCCACCCGCGCCACATCATCATCATAAGCCAGGGCACTAATGGACCCGATCCGCATAAAATCTTCCAGGTCGTCGTATCCGAACATTTGAATTAAGGCATCATTGGCATAGAGGGGCTTTTGATCCCTGTGCACAATGACGCCTTGTAACGACCCTTCCACCAGATCGCGATAGCGTTCTTCTGTCTCCAACAATGCGCCTTGCGCTGCCTCGGTCTCGGTAATGTCGTGGCTGATTGTCAGGGTTGAACCGTCCTTCAGACGGTGGCGGTACGCCAGGAATATGGCACCGTCCTTGCGATAATATTTGTTCGGTCCCCTTGAATTGTGAAATTCATCAACGCGTTCCTCGACCCACTCCTCAATGTTGTCGGTCACCCCTAAAACCAAGCGGGAAGTGGCAATTTGATGCATGATTTCTCGATACGTCATGCCATTGCGCAGGGTCCCGCCCGGCGCCAGTTCCTGCGGGATCAGCGCGCGGTTGGCGTAGACCAAACGGCTATCAGGGTCGTAAATTGATATGACGTCCGGAATATTCTCAACGGCGGTGCGCAGTCGTTGGAAATCAGCTTCGGTCTTGCGCAAGACGCTGACGTCTTGAATGACCGTCACCACGCCCGCCATCTGCCCATGGACATCATGTACCGGCACAACATCACCCTGTCTTTCCTGATCCGGCACGCGGCTGGGGTGATAGGTGTAATTGCGGATGGGCTGGCCGGTTCTAATGACCTGTTGGGCAAGGTCGTCCGAGGAAATGGCGAACTTCGTATCGAACAATTCCTCGATTGTCTTGCCGAACAATTCCTCAGGGGAAAAACCCAGGGAACGCGCCCCAACCTCATTTACATATATGAACCTGCCGTCCATGCCCCGATATGAAATCGCGATTGGCACATTGTCCATGATGGTCCGCAGCAAATTGGTGGTTTCCTGCAATTCATCGGCAGTTCGCCTATTTTCAGTGACGTCCTGGCTGATGCCGCCATGGTCTCGCAGCGGACTTTCATTATGCCGTGCCTCGTTCGCCGCAATTTTCTGTTGCGTAATATCTTCGATGACGGCGCTGACCCCGACAATTATGCCATCGGAGGCGTGGATCGGCACATAACTGTGCTGAAATACGGTTTCTCTGTCCGGATCATCCGGAACTTTTACGGCAAATTTTTTGGCCAACACGGATTCACCGCTGGCGATTACATGGCGTAATATACCAACAACGTCCGCAACATCGCTGGCAATTGCAGGCAAAAAATCCACAATTGAACACTCTAAAAGCGCCTCTCGGCTTTTGCCGCTTCGGTCTGCCAGCCAGTCATTGACATCGACAAGTCGTAGGTCAATATCGAAACTGCACAGGCCGATGGGTACATTGCGATAAAGCTGCCCCATGTTCGATTTTGGGCCGGATTTTGGGTTCAAATTTGGGTCCGTTCCGGTGCCTTCGACCATCTGCGAAATTCCTTGCCTTTACCCTTTTATGGCTTCAATCGTGGCCGCGATTAACGGCTTCAATGCGGCATCATCCAGCCAGCGCGCAACCAAGACCAGGTCGTGGTCGAAATCCACCAGGACAGTATTGCCACCCGCACCGACGGCTGCCGCGGCACCGGGGGAGGCTGCGGGATAGCGGGACTGACCTGTATTCAGCCACCACATGTAACCGTACGCCGGGTTCAAGGTGCAGGGCGTCAACAAGGCGTCGACCCAGGCCCGGGGTAGCAATTGCGCGCCGCCCCAGCTGCCGCGCTGCAAAATTAACTGCCCCAATTTGGCCTGATCGCCGGCCCCGATCCATAGACCGCCGCCCCAATGTGAGCCACCGGGGACCGAGGGCATGGAGACGCCGTCTATGGTGACGTTGGCATTGCGATAGGCATTCCAGGTCCAGTCATTCGATGTTCCCAAAGGCTGCATGATCCGCTCCGCCAGGACCTGATCCAGGGGCCGGCGAAAGACGTGCAGCAATGCCAGGCTCAACCGATTGACCCGGACATCGTTGTATTCCCAATAGGTGCCGGGGGCCGACAGATCCCGATGCTGGCCTTTGCGGGAATTATCGGCACCCTCCCCCAATTGCCGGTGCCGGTCGATCAGGTCCGGCTTGCTCCACAACGTGCCCTCCCATTCGGATGTCTGTTGCAACAGATGATGCCAGGTAATGTCGCGGTTTTGTGGTGATGTGAAACCATCGTCCAGGGCAGTTTTTGCGACCGGCTCGTGGATGTCGGTGATCAGGCCATCGGCAAGCGCCAGCCCGGCAAGGACCGCGAGATAACTTTTGGCCACGGAAAAGGTCATGTCCGTACGCTTGATATCGCCCCAGGTGGCCGCGATGCGCCCCTTGCGCATGATCAGCCCGGCCGGACCGCCCCGTGGTTTCGTTGGGCCCAGGACCTCGTTCCAGGGTGGCGGTTCGAATTCTCCATTACCCAGTTGATCGTTTATATTTCGCGACCAGGCGATTTCGTTGTCCGTGGCAATGGTGACCGCGGCTTGCAACCGGGACGGCGTGAAACCCGCATGTTCCGGATTGATCTCTTCGGGACCAATATCTGTTGTCTCTGACATTGGCGCAGTGTAGCACGACTATAGTACAGTAACTTTAATCATCGTGGTGTGAAGGCCGTGATGCAGCACAGGGCGGCTTGATGAAAGCATCATATTGGATTGCGGGTCTGGGTATTGCGGTTGCTCTGATCCTGGCGTTTGTACCCATCGATGGCTTGCAGACCGAAACCGCGCGCACGGGGGCCCTGGCCCTGGCCACGGTGGTTTTGTTCGCCACCGGGGCGTTCCCTGAATTCATTATCACAACGCTGTTTTTCGCCGTCGCCATGTTGTTTGCCCTGGCACCGGCGAACGTGATTTTTGCCGGCTTTCATTCCGCCGGTTTCTGGATGGTTTTCGGCGGTCTGGTCATCGGTGCCGGTGTCCGCGGCACCGGCCTGGCGGAACGTCTGGCCCATAGTGTCAGCCGCCGCTTTGGAAACCGTTATGCGGGCATCATTATTGGCACCGTCGTCATGGCTGTGGTTATGGCGTTTCTGATGCCTTCAACCCTGGGCCGGCTGATGATCCTGATGCCGATCATCCTGGCCATGGCGGACGGCTTTGGCTATGGCCCGGGTAGTAACGGGCGCACGGGCATGGTGCTGGCGGTATCATTCGGGACCATGATCCCCGGCTTCGCCATCATGTCGGCGACGGTGCCGGCCATGGTGATCATCGGTGCCAGCGAAAGCCTGTATGGTATTTCTCCTATTTATGGCACCTGGTTGTTGCTGCATTTCCCCGTGCTGGGTGCCTTGAAGGCGGTGGTTATCGGCGCTTTGGTAATCTGGTTGTTTCCGGAAAAAGCCGTCGCCGTGGTGCAAAAGAGAGAGGCACCAATGGCCATGGCACGGAAGGAACGGTTAATGGCCGTGATGCTGTTATTGGCGCTGGCCCTGTGGATGACCGATTTCCTGCACCACATCTCGCCCGCATGGGTGGCCCTTGGGGTTGCCAGTATTCTGATCCTGCCCATGGTCAACATCGTCAGCCCCCAGGATTTTGATGAAAAGGTCAAACTGGGGGCCTTATTCTACGTTGCGGGCGTCCTGGGTCTGGGGGCGTTGGTGGCCCATGGCGGGGTCGGTGATTTGCTGGCGCAATCCGTGCTGCCATTACTGGACCTGCAGCCCGGTGCCCATGCCTGGAATTTTGCCGCCGTGGCGGGCCTGTCCAGCACCCTGGCCATGTTTGCAACTCAGCCCGGCGTGCCCGCCATCCTGGCACCCTTGGCAGGCCATATGGCGGCTGCCGCCGATCTGCCGGTCGAGGCAATGTTGATGCTGACGGTGGTCGGCTATACCACGGTGATTCTGCCCTATCAGACCCCACCCCTGATCATTGCCATGCAGCTTGGTTCGGTGCCTATCCGCCAAGGCAACAAATTATGCCTTTGGTTATTTGCGGTTACGGTGTTGGTGCTGCTGCCCCTGGATTATCTTTGGTGGCGCCTGCTAGGCTGGCTGCCATGACAGTGCATATCATCAAGCTGTGCGTGGGTGTGGAGTCTATCGAGCAGCTGGCGCAATTACAAAAGACCCGCCGGGCCCAGGCGGAGGCTTTAGGCCTGCCGTTCGAGAGCGTCCATCGTACCCGCAACCGGCCGCGCCGGGATGTGGAGGTCCTGGACGGCGGTTCGCTCTATTGGATCATCAAGGGCTTTGTCCGGGTCCGCCAAACCATCGTGCGCCTGGATGAACTGCACGATGAGGAAGGCGGCAAACGCTGCGGCTTTGTCCTGGGCCCGGATCTGGTTCGCACGGAACTGCATGCCCGCCGTCCGCATCAGGGCTGGCGCTATCTGGAGGCCAAGGACGCCGCCCCGGATCTGCCGGCACATTTGCAGGCAGGCGTTTGGAACCCCGAAGACCACGACGGCCCACCGCCTGAAATGGCGGCGGAACTGCGGGCCCTGGGTTTGCTGTAAACGCTATTTCGGCTTCAGCTTAAAACTGACCGTCAGCCACAATTTGTCGATATCAGAGGCGAAGGCATCGGCTTCATAGTCGGCATATTGTAGGCTGAGGGTTATGGGGCCGTACCGGCTGGGAAAGGCTTTCGCCAGGCCCACATTCCATTCTTCGCCATAATCCACGCTGCCGTCGTCATCGCTGAACCGATGATAGGCCCCGAACAGCTTGATGCCCTTGATGCCGCCTATGGCCGGCAAAGTGGTCTTGGCCTTGCCATAAAGATCGCGCAGGCCACCAGTCGGCGTGTTCAGGAACTGATCCGTCACGCCGTTGAATTTGTGCAATGTCGCCAGCGGTGTGCCGAATGCCTGGGTGCCGTTGCCGTCCAATTGTTCAATGCCCACGCTAAAGCGCCATGGGCCATAATTCAGACCCGGCTCCGCATTGTAATACCAAACGTGATAATCGCCGGTATTGTTGCCATGATCCTCCTGCCGGGCCAGAGCACCGGCGAAGGTGGCGGTGACGTCGTCATTTAGTTTAATTTTGGCGTTGATCAGACTGCCGTAACTCGCTGTCGAGCTGGCTGCTTGCGAGCTCCGGTCATAATCCAGCAACAAGGCAAACGGCGTAATGGTCACAGGCTTGAAGCCACGAAATTGCGCGCGAATGCCGTGGCCCTTCAGTTCCAGCCTGCCGGTTGAAGAATCCCGGCCGAAGATGCGATGCACCTCGTCAATGTACAGGTAGCCCAGATCCCAGTCTGTCAGGGCGGTGATGTCCAGGCGGGCCGCGTCAAAAGTCTGTTCGTTCTGTCGGAAGCCGACGTTGCCAATGAAACGGGCATTGTCCCAGATCATCCGCTGCCGGCCAATTTTGACCTTGGTACCCGGTATGGTGTCCACGGCGGACAGATAAAGCTGGTTTACGGCAAAATCGTCAGGGTCCGCGACAACCGGGTAAGTGGTCTTGCCATTAATGGTGTCATTGAATGCCTGACCGCCGATATGTTCGATCCATTCCACATCAAAGGCACCGCCGATGCCCTCCAAGCCGCCGAGGTTGATGCGTCCGGTCTCGAAGCCGGCGCGAATGCGCATGGTGTTGGCATCCGCATCTTTTACCCGGCCTGCCTGATCCACCGCCTCATAGCGATAGCGTATATCCAAGGCTGGTTTGCCGCCATCGATCAAGGCATTGAGGCCATCTGCCAGGCTGGCTGTTGGACTTACCGTCAGCGAAACAGCGGCGATCAACAACGCTCTGGGGATTACAGAATTGGAAAGTAAGCGGTCGATAAACATGGCAGGCCCTTCATGAATGCTACGATGACATAGACGCATCACACTTGATGCCGCGCCTTGATCAGGCTCAAGAATAAGTGGTCGACGTTAGATACAATGGGCCGGCAATGAAGCGGTCAATTTTCGCGGTCACGGGTTTTTCCATTGCGTGGCGATTTCCAGGCCAGACGCACCTTCGTCGCCGGGCAGGATGCCCCGGCGATGTTCCGTCAATTCGATACGGCTGGGGCGCAAGGCGTCTTGCAACGCTGCCGCCGCGCGTTCAGGCTCTGCTTCGCCGCACATGAAAATATCGAAGGCGGCAAAGTTATGTTCAGGCCAGGTATGGACGCTGATATGGCTTTCAGCCAGCACGGCGACGCCGGATACGCCGCCGCAGGGGGAAAAATGATGCAGATGCAAATGCAGTAAAGTGGCATCCGCGGCCTTTACGGCCCGTTCCATCGCTTGTCGAAGGGCATCAGGGTCAGCAAGGTGCGCCGCACCCCACATATCCAGCAACAAATGGCTACCGGCAAAACGCACACCGTTTCGACTTTTGAAATGGTCGTTGGGGACCATTTCTTCATTTGCCGCACCACTCGCTAATGTCTGAGGCTGAATGACCGCCATCGGCGCGCTCCTTCAATTCGTAGCTGAAATATGTCCGAAAATTTTGTTCGCTAACCCGCATCGTCCCTGAATTCGGTGCCCGAAATGGCTTCGAGCGGAGGCAAGGTAGGGCTTTTCTATTCGGATGCAAGTGTCAAGTTCACTTGTCGTGCAGACCGGCCTGGATCGTTGTTATTTGACAAATATGCTGTGATGACTTGCCATCGCCGGGTGCTTTGAACCATGATAGCCTTGCGCACGTAATTTCGGAGGGGACCTGGAATGCCGACAGAGTTACGCAAGATAATTTTTTCTCATCGGGAGCTGTTGGAGGCGTTCGAGCAGCGCCCGCCTAACCTGCCGGGCAATTCCGAATTGGTGCCCCCTGGTGCCGTACGCGGCGTCCATGTCTTTCAAAAATTTGGCGGCGGCGTGAAGGTACTTCTCGATATAGAGGACGAAAAGGAGGGCCGCCTGAAGCGCTTTAACCTGAACGCCGAATTCATCTCTGAAGTTCTATTGCATTATTGCAATGGCTTGAATATTCCCGTGGCGCGGACGGCGGAGAAATATCTGGAAGTTATTGGTGACAATTTAGCCTTGAGCCAAAAGATCAGGGCACAGGAAATTTTCGCTGAGCACGCCTCTGAGCCGCCCCTACAGAACTAATAGCCCTAAACGAATAGCTCAAAATTAGGCGCGGTGATCTAGGTCGCGTCGCTTCAGGCGAAAGCGCCGGACCAGGCGCAGGCTCCACCAATAGCCGAGGAACGCCGAGCCAATGGCCCACGGCACGCAGCCCAACAGCATGGGCGCTCCCCAGGCGTCAAAAATACCCACGGCATAGATCCAAAGAGATTCCGTGAATGTAGCGTCCGCCTGTAGCAATTCGACCAACTGGTCCGCGAACATGGCGTAGCCCCCTGTCTCCCCCCAACGGCCCAGCATGCCTTCGCCCGTCACCAGGAACAGGTAATAGAGTGGCGGCAGGGTGAATATATTGGTCAGCCAGGTCCACAGCATGCCGACCACCACGTTGAAATCCCAGCTTGGGCGCAGGACCCGGACCATGGCCCAGATGCCGGCGACAATGGCCATCTGAATGCCGACTGTGGGGGTCATGGCAACCAACAGGCCGACAAAGACGCCGCGCGCGGTATAATCCGCCGCTGCCGGCGACCGCAGCACAGGGATCACCAGACGCAGGCGCAATAGACGGCCCATACGTTGCCAGGCACTGAATTTTTGCCGGCCCGTCGTCTTCATATGGCCCGTCCTGCCTCAGTTCTTGTCGTCATTGCTGCTCTTGTCGCTATTTTTCAGGGCACCACGTTTGCCGACCCGCTTCATCACGGCACTGCAGACGAATAGCGTATTGTCACCCACATGAATATGACCCCTGACAAAGGCCATGCTGCCGGTACGGCGAACCAGTTCCGAGCGCGCCTCTACCAGATCGCCGGCAAAGCCGGCAGCGACGAATTCCGAGTTGAAGGAGACCGTGACATAGGCATCGTCGGGTTCCCCCTTGGCGGTCACGGCCATAGTCAGGTCCGCCATGGTCATCAGTAGCCCGCCATGGATGACCCCATAGGCATTGGCATGGCGTTCCTCGGTCGCCAAAACAAAGTGATGGCTGCCATCTTCCAGCAAACGCCAATAGAACGGCCCGGCATCGTTTTCGAAAGGATCGACGGGATCGTAGATGATGTAGCCGTCTAATGGCGGGGTGGTGGGCGGCTTAGTATCGTGCTTTGACATATTTTAGGTCTGGCGTCCTGGGCGCTTCTTAAATGGAGGATTGGGCCCGGCTTTGCGATTGCTTGAATTGCTCCTTGCCGATATTGGCGGCCCGCTGCACCGCCTCGCGGCCACCAACCCGTTTGAACCAGGCCCGCAAATGGGGGAATTCCGTCAGGTCGATGCCATAGGCCTTATGGCCTCTGATCCAAGGCCAGCAAGCCATATCGGCTATGGAATATTTCCCGGCCAGAAAGTCCCGATCGGCAAGTCGGCTGTTCATGACGCCATACAGGCGGATCACCTCGTTGGTATAGCGTTCAACGGCATAGTCGATCTTTTCCGCCTTGTAATTGCGGAAATGCGCTGCCTGACCGGCCATGGGGCCCAGGTTTGCCATTTGCCAATACAGCCATTGTTCCACGTCCGTGCATTGGCGTTGTTCCACGGGATAGAACCAGCCGGTCTTATTACCCAAATATTGCAGGATGGCGCCCGATTCAAATATAGCGATTGGCTTTCCGTCAGGGCCGTCGGGATCAACAATGGCCGGCATGCGGCCATTCGGTGCGATGGCTAGGAATTCCGGTGAAAACTGCTCTTTCTTGGATAGATCCACCAGCTTGATTTCATAGGGCAGGTTGCATTCTTCCAACATGATGGCGATCTTCCAGCCATTCGGCGTGGGCCAGAAATAGAAATCGATGGGCACCATGTGTGTTCGTTCCGCTTTATTGGGTCTGTACGTTTACGGCAATTCCTGTGACTGCCCATCGGCAGACTCCATTAACATGACAAAGTTATGATAGGTTGCAAGACCATTCGCAAGCAGCAGGGTAGATCCATGAAGACAGCCGCGGCAATATTGACGCTATTTTTGAGCTTCACCGCCCCGTTTGTGATGCAAAATACTCTGGCCGAAAGCCGCTATGGTTCGTGGCAGCCACCGCAACAGACTGGCGGCCAAAATGCCGGGGCGAAAACAGAATTGTTGAAGGAATTGCGCGCCCTGATCAGGGATGCGGAAAAGGCCCGCGCCGCCGACCCTCGATTTTTACGAGATTTGCGCGCTTTGGTGCGCCGCCACGGTAACCCTTGGCCGGTTGCATTGATTTTTGATGATTTTGCCGACGGTGATTTTACGGCTAATCCGGTCTGGAAGGTCGCAACCGGCCATTTTCGTGTACGCCGGGATGGTGGGTTATTCAGCACGACCGACTATGCGGAACGATCCCGGCAAAGCGAACGCAAGCTGAAAAGCAAGGATATTGCGGCCCAGATCATCGGCCAGTTGTTGACCGGTGGTCAAAACCAGACGGATCAGCAAACTGATAGAAACGGCAACCGCTATGACAGCGGGGACAATAGCGGCCCGGGCGAAATTTTTCTTAAACAGCCTATCAGCAACGCATTCTCTCTTAAGGCGCAATTTGCGGGTCGGGACGGTGCAGGGTTTGAACTGGGGGTCTATCAAGGCTGGCAACGCACGACGGGCTATCGTCTGATCTACACCCCCGACGATGGTCTGTTGTTGTTGCGGATAGGCCGTCGCGGCGCGGATGTGGTCGAACGTGCCAAGCCTGGCACCCATCTGCTGGACGGCGGGAAACATAGATTGGTCTGGCAGCGGCGCAAAGATGGCCGGATGAGCGTTCGCGTGGATGGCGCAAAATTGTTCGAAGCCGCCGATCAGGGCTTTTCCGATCCCTTTGACGGTTTTCACATGTTTAACCGTGGCGGTGACATGACCCTCTATACGATATCCGTTGATGGCACGCGGTAGCATTTGAGTGGTGGGAAATCCGGGCTTGGGCGCCCTTCTAAGAATTGCTGATTTTCGCAAGGTTTGGGGGGTGGGTGTTTTGGGCGGCGTGGTCCGCTGGTTGGAAATGCTGGCTTTTGCGGTCTATGTCTTCGATGCCACCAACTCCCCCTTCCTCGTCGCCCTTGTGTCTCTGTCGCGGATGGCACCCCTGGCCTTTTTTGGTGCTGTCATGGGGGCCTTGGCGGACCGGGTGCCGCGGGAAAAGATCGTCCTTGGCGGTCTGATGGTCCTGCTGTCGGTGACCACGGTGCTGGCGTGGCTGGCCCATTCCGGTTATTTGCAGATCTGGCACCTTATCGTCGGGGCTTTGATCAATGGTTGCTATTGGTCCACCGACATGCCGGCGCGGCGAACCCTGCTGGGTGCCATTGCGGGCACGGAGCGCACTGCGGCAGCCATGGGGCTGGACGCCTCCACCAACAGTTTGACCCGGGCTTTGGGCCCTGTTACCGGCGGCCTATTGGTGGCCTTCACCGGCCTGCAAGGCGCATTGATGCTGGGCGCGGTGCTATATGGCCTGGCAATCCTGCTGATGATTTCCCTTCTGAGGCAGGGGGCGGGGCAGGGGGCGAGGCAAGGCGCGGGGAAGGCGGCTTCAACGGTCGGAATCTGGCGCACCTTGAAGGAAGGTTTGGCCTATGCCGCCAAAGACCGCGCTATTCTGGGCATCTTGATCGTGACCGTGATCTTTAACATCTGGGTCTTTCCCTATACCTCGATGATCGCCGTGATTGGCCGGGACGTATTGGCACTTGGCCCATTTAACGTCGGCTTGTTAATGAGCGTGGAAGGCACCGGCTCCTTCTCCGGTGCCATGGCCGTTGCTTTATGGGCCCGGCCGTCGGCCCATAGCCGGATCTATTTCTACGGCGCGATCTTCGCCGCCGTTTGCGCCATTATTTTTGCCCTTTCGCCGTTACCTCTGTTTTCCGGATTAATGTTGTATCTGGCGGGCGTGGGGGCGGGTTGTTTCGGCTCCATGCAGGCCACGCGGATGTTGTTGCTGGCACCCGCTGAAGTACGCAGCCGCCTTATGGGGGTGTTGGCTGTGTGTATTGGCCTTGGCCCCCTCGGCTATGCCCATCTGGGTCTGATGGCGGATTGGCTGGGGGCGGTAAACGCGATCACGATTATGGGTGTGGAGGCCTTGGTCGCTTTAGCGCTGGCATGGTTGTTCTGGCCTGAAATTCGCTAGTGCAGTTATACTGATGAAAATTATGCGCTGTAGTGTCGCGGCTTATGGAGGACGAAATGGATCTTGGACTGACATTGCCACAGGATCGCATCGATGAATTGGTGCGGTCGGGGGTTTGGATTAATCGCACTATTCTGGATTATCTCGATGATGTGCTGGCCCGGGATCCCGAACGCCCCGCGATCACAGATTATAATGGCGAGACGGGGCAAAGTACCTCGCTCAGTTATGGCGAGATTGATCGGTTATCACGGCGCCTGGGTCTGGCGCTGATCGATCTGGGCGTCGGTGTCGGCGATGTGGTCGCGGTCCAGCTGCCGAATTGGTGGCAGTTCAATGTCCTGCACCTGGCCTGCGCCCGTATCGGGGCCATCACCAATCCCCTGATGCCGATTTTCCGGGAGCGGGAATTAAACTTCATGCTGGCTTTCGCGGAAAGCAAGGTTGTTATCGCGCCCAGCAAATTTCGCGGCTTCGCCTACAAACCCATGATCGATAGCATTCGCGGCGATCTGCCCCATCTGAAGCATGCCTTTTATGTGAATGGTGAGGGGGCGGAGGCTTTTGAAACATTGTTGCGCGAACCCTTGGAAGAGGCAGCGGATGCCGATGCCATCCTGGCGGCCCGGCGTCAGGACCCCAACGATGTCACCGAGATCATTTATACCTCCGGCACGACAGGGCAGCCGAAAGGCGTCATGCATACCGCCAACAGCACTTTGAGCACCCTGACCACCTGGATCGCCCATCACGATTTGGGAGACGACGACAGTGTTTTCATGGCCTCTCCCCTGGCCCATCAGACCGGCTTTCTCTACGCCATTCTCACACCCATTATGCTCGGCATCGAAGTTGTCCTGCTGGATCGGTGGAGCGCACCCGTGGGGGTGGAGTTGATGCAGAAACACGGCAGCACCTTCACCATGGGAGCGACGCCGTTTTTAAGTGATGTGGTTGAAATGCCGAATGTGCAGGATTTCGATCTTTCCAAATTACGCACCTTTGTCTCTGCCGGCGCGCCCATCCCGCCGGCCCTGGTGCAAAAGGCGGCGGCGAATTTCACGTTCAAAGTACTTTCCGCCTGGGGCATGACCGAATGCGCGGCTTCCACCGTGTGCAGCCCCGATGATGCGCCCGAAAAGTCCTGGACCACGGACGGTGGGCCGCTGCCCCATACAGAGGTGATGGTCCAGCGCATCGATGGCAGCCCCGCGCCGCAAGGTGAAGAGGGTGTTCTGAAAGTACGCGGCCAGCCCATGTTCGTTGGTTATTTGAAAAAGCCCGAACTCCATGGCACCGATGCGGACGGTTGGTTCGATACCGGCGATAACGCTTTCATGCACGCCGATGGCTATATCCGCATTACCGGTCGGGCCAAGGACATCATCATTCGTGGTGGAGAGAACATCCCCGTCGCGGAGGTGGAGGATATGCTGTATCGCCACCCCGCCGTTGCCGAAGTGGCCGTGGTCGGCATCCCTGATGACCGTATGGGAGAGTTGGGTTGCGCCTTTGTTACCTTGCAGGCAGGCGGCAGCCTGGATCTGGCGGGCGTGGTTAGCTATCTCGATGAAAAGGGCACGGCCAAGCAATATTGGCCCGAACATCTGGAAGTGATCGACGATATGCCCCGCACTCCCAGCGGTAAAATACAGAAATTCAAACTACGGGAGATGGCCAAGGCGTTTGCCCGATGATGTGGTGACGGGTTACAATTGCCCGGATACGCGCCAGCGCTCTGCACGGGGGATCTGCAGACATATGCGGACATCTGTAGGTCGATTGGGGGCTGATAGGGGGTCGACCCCACTGCCATAAAAAGGCAAGCTGCAACAATCGCCGGGTTGGCTATCCGCGTGCTGACCTCAGCGCCAGTGGCCGCGCTTCCCTACATAAATAACACTGGAGAATTGACGATGCGACCAAACAAGATCAAGCAGATGTGGCAAGACGGTAAATACGTGACCCTGGGTTGGCTCTCCGTGTCTCATGGGTTCACGGCTGAGGTCATGGCACGCCAGGGCTTTGATGCCTTGTGCGTCGACTTACAGCACGGCACGTCCGAAATGAGCGACGTCTGGCCCATGTTGCAGGCGATATCGCAAACAGATACCACCCCTGTCGTGCGCGTTGCATGGAATGAGCCGGCGACGATCATGCGGGCTTTGGATCTGGGCGCCTACGCCATCATCGTCCCCCTGGTCAATACGGCGGAGGAGGCAGCGCAAGCGGTTGCGGCCTGCCGCTACCCGCCCGTCGGCATGCGTTCGTCCGGGCCGATCCGTGCCGCACAATACGGTGGTGCCGACTACCAAGCGAACGCCAACGACGAAATCGTCGTCATGGCCATGATCGAGACCAAGCAGGGCCTCGCCAACCTCGACGCCATCTGCGCCACGCCGGGCCTGGACGCCGTCTACATCGGGCCGGCCGATCTGTCGTTCGCGTTGGATTTGGTCCCGCGCGCCGATAACCCTGACCCGACCCATCTCGCCACCTGCGACAAGATCCTCGAGACCGCCCATAAGCACGGCATAAAGGCTGTCATGCATTGCGCCGGCGCGGCCTTTGCCGCAGGTGCCGTGAAACGCGGCTTCGACATGGTGATGTTGACCTCGGATCTCGCGTGCATGATCGCCGGCGCGCGGCGGCAGCTTGACGAACTCAAGGCCGAAACCGCGTGATAGGTCCACGAACCTTAACATCGCAACCATTCCGGAAATAAGCGTAATTTTATACCTGCGTCATTTTGTCGGGTAGCGTTGAAACTACAAATCATGGCATCATAAGATAACTCTGGCAGCAATAGCTGACGTGCGACGGGGCGGTCCGTATTTGCGCGGTGGTGAAGTGTAACTTAGGGAATGTAGAACAATGACGGTGCAGACAACAAAGGCAAAAGACCCGGGCCGACAGGCGGGGCAAGCGGCACCTGAGCATTACGATGTTGTAATCGTTGGTGCGGGGATTTCCGGCATTGGTGGGGCCTATTTCCTGGGCCAGCAGTGCCCGGACAAGCGCTTCGTCATTCTGGAGGCAGAGGAGAGCTTCGGCGGCACCTGGTGGACCCATCGCTCTCCCGGCATTCGTTCCGATAGTGATCTTCACACCTTCGGCTATAGCTTTAAGCCCTGGATCGGCCCACCCATTGCGACGGCGGAGGAAATTCTCGCCTACATGGGCGATGTGATTGAGGAAAATGATCTCGATCAGTACATCCGTTACGGCCACAAGATCCTCAAGGCGGACTGGTCCTACGCGGATAGCCTCTGGACTGTTGAGGCCATTCGCGGGGCGACCGGCGAGACCGTTCGCTTTACCTGTAATTTTCTGTGGATGTGCCAAGGCTACTACCGCCATAACGAGGGCTATACCCCTGACTGGGAAGGTATGGACGACTACAAAGGCATCATCGCACACCCCGAGAACTGGCCCACGGATCTGGATTATGCTGACAAGGAGGTCCTTGTCATCGGTTCCGGTGCCACGGCGGCGACGGTCATACCCGCAATGGCAGCAACGGCGAAGCATGTGACGATGCTGCAACGCTCCCCGACCTATTTCCGGCCTGGGCGCAACGCCATCGAAATCACCGAAACCCTGCGCGAGCTGCAGGTGGATGATGACGTGATCCACGACATCACCCGGCGCAAAATTATGTTCGATCAGGCCGCCTTCACGGACATGTGCTTCGACAATCCCGAGGCCGTGACGAAAGACCTGTTGGCCCCGGTACGTGAACTGCTGGGTCCCGACTACGACGTCGATAAACATTTTACGCCCAGCTATCTGCCGTGGCGTCAGCGCATCGCCTTTGTTCCCGACGGCGATCTGTTCCAGGGCATTAAATCCGGCAAGGCGTCGGTGGTGACGGATCATATCGACCACTTCACCGAAAAAGGCATCCTGTTGCAATCGGGTGAGGAGTTGGAAGCCGATATCGTTGTCACCGCCACTGGTTTCAACATGAACATGATGGGCGATATCGCCTTTTCAATCGATGGCAAGCCGCTGGATTTCCACGATACGGTTAACTATCGCGGCATGATGTTCACGGGCGTGCCCAACCTGGCCTGGGTGTTCGGCTACTTCCGGGCCAGTTGGACTTTGCGCAGCGAGCTGATCGCCGAATTCGTCTGCCGCCTGCTGAACCACATGGATGAGAGTGGGGCGAAAAGCGTGGCACCCGAATTGCGCGCCCAGGACAAGGACATGCCGCTGTTGGAGTGGATGGAAGAGGATAATTTCAATCCCAACTATCTGAAACGCGCCATGTCAATCCTGCCCAAGCGGGGCGACAAGCGGGAGTGGCAACACACCCAGGATTATTGGCGCGAGAAGAACGAGTTTCCGGAAATCGATCTGGACGGGGAAACCTTCGTCTACCGCTGGGGGGCGCACTCGAACGTCGCGGCCGAGTGATCGTTGAGGGAGAGCCATCAGGGCAGCTCAGCTGCCTTCCAAAGGATTAACGAGACCGCTTTTGGGAAAACGTTCGGTCCAAGCCTTTATCTGCTATCGTGCAATACAGGATATCAGGTAAAGGGAGTTCAAGTTCCAAAATGACGAACGAAACCGACACAGCGAAACAACAGCAGGAAACCCGCGAAAACTGGGCCTTGCGGGCCGGTCAATGGAATGCGCAAGCGGATCATCTGGCAAAACTGGCCAGGGGCCTGAACGAACCTTTGATGGCGGCCGCAGGCGTTCAGCCAGGGCATCAGGTGTTGGATCTGGCCTCGGGCGTCGGCGAACCTGCGTTATCCATGGCAGCCCTGGTTGGGCCCGATGGCAAGGTTACGGCATCTGATCTGGTGCCTGAAATGCTGGCCGGAACGGAACGCCGGGCCAGGGAACAGGGTGTGGCGAACATGGCGTTTCAGGTTACGCCTATGGAGGAGCTGCCCTTTGCCGATGACAGCTTTGATGCGCTGACCTGCCGCTTGGGTTTGATGTATACGCCATCGCCAGAGCGCGCCTTGGCCCAGGCCCGCCGCGTGCTGCGTCCCGGTGGCCGGGCTGCCTTTTTGGTCTGGGGCCCAAAGGCGGATAATAGCCAATTCATCATCGTGGATCGGATATTGCAGGAGGTCGCGGGGATCGACCCTCATGAAGGTGCCTTCACGCCCACGCGCCTGGGCGAAGACGGTGCCTTGAACCAACTGTTCGCGGCGGCGGGTTTTACCGAGTTTGAAGAACAGCCGTTGCGTTTCAGCCCACGGGTTGATCTGGAGAGCAATTTCTGGCGGCCGCAGTTGGCGCTGCGGATTGGCGACAATCTTAAAACCATGAGTGAAACTGAATATCAGCGCCTGGATGATGCCATGCGCGATGCTTACAGGGACTTGGTTGACGGCGACAGGGTGCAGCTACAAGTGCACGCCCGAATTGGCGCGGGTACGGTTTAGCCCGCTCGCAAGATCATTCGCTGAATTCGCCGTGCCGCCCCGCGCCCGTGGCAAAGCGCGCTGCGCCCTCGCTGGCTTCTATGGCCTTTGCCTCTTGGGACAGCTCTTTCTCAGTCCGCACGGCGTCCTCCATTGTTTGCCCGGCCTGCTTATAGGCGGACATGCGGTCTGAGCGCATGGCGATTTGCGGGAAGCCGGCGATTTGCAGGGCCAGTTCCTCTGCCACTTGTCGGGTCTGTCCCTTTGCAGCACGGCGGGTTGCCAGGCCCCAATCAATGGCCTCGTCCGCGTTCACGCCGCGCCCGGTGATCAACATATCCAGGGCCCGTGCCGCGCCGATCAAACGGGGCAGACGGACGGTCGTGCCATCGCTCATGGGGACACCCCAGCGGCGGCAGAAAACCCCGAACACCGTCGTCTCGTCCACGATACGAATGTCGCACCACAAG
>Ga0233439_10000477_pt1 | contig 59865 bp, 56 predicted proteins | sample SI_123_September_6_FD_182713 | JGI IMG/M metagenome (GOLD analysis project Ga0233439, IMG submission 182713) | Seawater microbial communities from Saanich Inlet, British Columbia, Canada - SI_123_September2016_100_MG | ecosystem: Environmental > Aquatic > Marine > Inlet | place: Canada: British... | reverse complement strand
CCGGACAATGCTAAAAAACCGTTTCCTGCCATAGATATCACTGAAACTGTCGCCACCGGAGACATCAAGCACGGCGTCAGAGGAGTCAATGAGCCGCACACCTTGATTTAGATAAGAACCCATTGCGCCAAAACGGGCGGCTAGGGCCATGGTAGCGAGATTCTCAGAGCGGTAATATTTATGACCAGCGCGCGCACCACACAATGTCAGGGCGAGGTTTGTGCCGTCTCCAACGTTAAAATCCATGGCACGTTCGCCAACACCATTATCAAACACAACAAATTCAGCCGAATGTTCGTGTTGCCACAAGCCAGATATGATTGACGCAAATAACTACCTCCGCCGTATCCTGGCCGAAGACGGTTAGCGCTAGCTGGCCTCGGCGATCCGGGGCGGCGTGGTGTCGGCGTCCTTGGTACCGCTCGGCTGATCACTAACCGCTGCTTCGGCCCATTCGTCCAGGCCGGCTACCGGATACAGCGGCTTGCGCCCAAAATAGACGATGGGTGGGCCGGTGTTTTCCATGTGCCGGTGATACAGTGTGTTTTCCTTGATGGGAATGCCATGGCGACGGCTGAGGTATTCCACCGCCTGGGCCCGGGTCAGGCGGGTCGGTAACTCGCTGAGGTTCAGGGTTATCAAGCCGCTGACCTGTTCCGGGCCGGTTCTGGGTGATGACGCATTACTTTTCTTCGGCGCGGCTTTGCGGATCGGCAGGATACCGCCCAGAACCCGGTCGTGAATGACCGTCTTCAACAGGTCTTCATCAATCTCCCGCCCGCCATCGGCAAAGGCATAGACCAGGGCTGCATCACATATGATGTTGATCAGACGGGGAATGCCCCGGCTTTCCCGATAGACCAGGGCACAACAGCGATCATTGAACAAATCCGTTGTACCGCCTGCGATCTTGATTCTATGTCGAATGTAGAGGGCGGTTTCCTCTTTGCTCAAAGCTTCAAGGTCGTAATCGACGGAAATTCGTTGGGCCAGCTGGCGCAATTCCGGTTGGCGCAGTTTTTCCAGCAACTCCGGCTGCCCCACCAGGACCAACTGCATGAACAGATTGTCATCCACATTGATATTGGAAAGCATGCGGATTTCATCCAGGTCGTCGACTGAAAGGTTTTGTGCCTCATCCACAATGAGGGCGACACGGCGATTGGCCTTGTGCTCCGCGCGCAGGAAATTATTCAGGCTTTCGAACAGCGTCACCGTATCCTTGCCCTGGTGTTCCAAGCCAAAAGCATGGCAGATCCAGGGAAAAATATTGTCTGTCACCCGCGAGGTATGGGTCATCACCCCAATGGTCAAATCGTGGGAGACGCGCTGTAGCAATTTCCGGGTCAATGTGGTTTTGCCGCTACCCACTTCGCCGGTCAGAATAACGATGCTGGCCTCACTCGCCAAGCCGTATTCCAGCATGGTCAGGCCTTTGGTGTGTTTGCGGCTTTTGAACAGGTAGTTCGGATCAGGGTTCAGTGAGAACGGTTTTTCCCTGAAGCCGTAAAATTCCTCATACATCGTTATGCTCACCCATAGTCATATCTGCGACTACAGTCGATGGTATATCCGTCTTTTTGACGATTTCCATGTTCTTTAACCGATCCATAGACCGGTCCCTTGCCCTAAATATGCGCCCCACAAAATTGCTTAATCCTGCCCGTTCTTATGCGGACAATCTCTTCGGAATTATCGCGGCACCAAATCGTTCCGCTAGCGGTACAAGCCCAATTTCAAAACCTCTTTACCTTCACCCAAAATGAAAATAATGCATATGACATCTATCACACTTGACGGAAATTTGCACGTTTCCCAAATGGGCTTCCGCCATGAATAATTGAAGTAACAGACGTATCATAGGTGCAATCCACTTAATCCTGGGTTAACGAAAAACTTGTTTAACGCGCTTTAGATTATGCTAATTTATAAAAATGCATATGATTGTAGGCACATAACAAGCCAACCCAAATGTGAAATGGATTGTTTAACTTTTATTGTGCATAGTTTATGATGATTCGTGAAAAGCAATAAAAAACGTATCAATGTATTTAAGAGGGCAATTGAATATGACAGATGAAGTAAGGTTTCGCCTAAAGGCGTTACGAAACCGAACCGGTTTGAGGTCCAAGGATGTCGCTGATAGTTTGGATATGCCGGCTTCGACCTATCAAAAGTACGAAGACCGGCGGCAGGGCGTATTTCTGCCGTTACATATGGTGGCCAAATTGGTCCTGGCGTTGAAGCCCCATGGCGTAGAGGCTGTGGAAGTTTGGGCGCTGGCAGACCCGGCGGAAGTTTCTGCCTTTCACCAGGCCTGGACCATTCTGAAAGAAAGTGCCGAAACCCAGGAAGTTGGTGCGACCACGGTCGCGGAAGCAGCCAATTGGAACAGTCGGGACAGCGGCCATCGTCGGCACGAGCGCTGGACCCCCATGCCGGCCAGAATGGGCCTGAATGGCAGCCGGGATCCTTGCGTGGTGAAGGATATTTCACCAGGTGGTGCCCGGGTACTGACCGAATTCGCTGATGGCCTGGAACAGGATTCGAACGTGAATTTTGAACTAATCCAATTCGGGCAAATGGCGGCCAAGGTTGTACACTTGGAAGGCAACGAAATTGGCCTGCGATTTAGTCAGGAAGCAGAAGACGACATGGCGGATTGGCTAACCCCAATGCGAGCTGCACAGCACTAGATTAAAAGCCGACAAGGGGTGACGAGCGGTTTGCAGCGGGGAAATTCTAACGAGCGGTGACCGCACGCTTCTCTAAGACCGATGAATTCAGATTTGAATAGCATCCGTTCGTAAAATGGATGGCGTTGGCGGTCGTGTTGGTATGCGTTAAACCAAGGTTCGGTATTAATGTGTTGTTCACCTCAACAATGCATGTTGCCATTGTTGCTTGTTTGAACTGTTTCAGACTTTCGCAAAAGGGACACCCGCCAAATTATGGACGATATCGCGCCAGACCCGCGCCCCTACGGTCGGATTAAGATCATCGGTTGGATAATCTCCATCATCGGTATGGTCCTGTGGCTCTACGGCTATATGTATGACGGCAGCCCCGGTTTGGTCGATTGGCCACAATATCTGCCCGACTGGGCCGCCGAATTCGTCCCCAACCTGGAAGCAGAGATCGGTTTCGCCATATCCCTGGTTGGCATGGTGCCTTTGTATTATGTCGCTTTCAAGGAAATGAAGGCCGCCTAATTAATTGACGGCGATGCCTTGAAAAATAGCCGGTCGACTGATGTCCCAAACGAAAACAGCGGCTCCTAAGAACCGCTGTTTTGCTGAAGGCCTTTGGTAGAGGCCTTTTGCAGAGACCTTAGGCTGCTACTTTCCTACGACGCCATCCGGCGAAACCCAATGCAGCCAGACCTGTCGCGAGCAAGGGCAACGCCGCCGGCACCGGCACGGCCACGGGCCATGAGCTCAAGGACAGAGAAATATCGCCCGGATCAATACTGCCAACATGCAAACCAATGCGCCCATAACCCTCGCTCGGTCCACCGATTATCACATTAAGAAGCGATGCTTGGGTGACACCATCCAAGAGAAGGAAATCAGTCTCCCAAAACTCGCCTCGCTCAAGCCAATCGCCGCCAGGGCCCTGCGCATCAAAAGAAACAAATGTATCCCCATCCTCTTCTTCGACTGTGCCGCCCCAATCAGGCGTTGCGGCAGGCAATGAAGCCGGCGTAGCAGGCATCTTATTATAGAATGCAACTGCCGGGTCCAAAACAACATCATCAACGAGCAAGCCCGAGCGCTGTTCGACGGGATCAGGCAGAGCGATATAGTTTATAAGCTCTCGTTCGAAATAAATTTCGTGCACCGCCGAGCTAATATCCACAGACGACGTATTCTCGAGCCTGAATGTAGCCGTATCGCCCACGACTTGCATGCTCAAGGCTAATCCGATATCAGCTAGGGTAAATGTATCTTGGTCTTGCTGAATCTCCAACTCGATATCAACAAACGCCGCTTGCGCGCTTGTCCCACCTGCCATCAATCCGATCAACGCCGCCGCGCCCAAGATCTTTGAAAATTTCTTCATCGGGTTAATCCTTGTATTTACCTTAACCGTATACGGTATTGCCAACGCGCAACGCACTTACGCTTGTGGCCCTCACTACGATCAACCTGGGCTTTTTCCTTAAACGCACCCAGCCTCCCTCTGATATCCAATTGGACTATAGACCTCGATGGCCATCACCGCAAGTGTAAAGATATCATTAACAAGGAAAAAATTTCGCCTCGAACTGCCGCCAAGGTGCCTGCTAGGCCGCCACGCGCTTTCGACGCCAGCCGGCGAAGCCCAATACCGCCAGACCCGTGGCAAACAGGGGCAATGCGGCTGGTACCGGCACCACAGACCCGGACCAGGCGAAAAGATATTCCGGGGTATTCGTTCCCTCAAATGTCGAAGCCGATGAAAACACCAATTTCACCCAGACTTCGTCCCCAGGGAGATTAACGACAGCACGAAGAATTTGCATGTTGTCATCTGTGTTGGGAATATCCATCAACATGATATCGGCGTCGTTCAAATCATCGACTTCCAATGTATCATTTCCGTCGCCATTCGCGTCACCCTGAATAGGCAGCTTGTCGCCTGGGGTCGCGGCCGATGCGTGAAAGCTAATCTTGACGGATTCCTTGAAACCATTGGGATCATTTGTTTGGCCCGCGCCGAACAGATTATCGGCGTTCGTGAGGTCAAGATCTTCAAATTCAAATGTGAACCCGGTTAATCCGGGCGAAAGTGGCTCAACACCGCCATCGTCGGCCAAATTCTTATAGTGCAGGAACATCGTAAGTGTATCCGTTGCACCATATCCACTGTCATAATATGTTCCGGCTTTTCCCGAACTACCGTCGGGCGGGTCGGTCACGCCGAAAGTTCCTGTCGCGCTGGAGCTGAGGGGTATATAATATTCAATGTTATAAGGACTGCCGGTTGGATTGCGGCCCTGCCCAAGCTGGACGCCGGGATTGCCGGGATCCGGCTGACCCGCCGAAACAATATTTGTACCCGCAGCATCAGCCAACGGCGTAACGCCCCCAATGCTATCGACGACAACACCGACAACAATGGCATTGGCTATAGAACCGATTGTCAGGCCGCCAAGCGCCAAGGCACTACCGAGTACGAAATTGTGAATTTTACGCATTTTCATTACTACACCACAGAATATGCCGCAGGTACCGCTGTAAACTGCGAAGAAAAGCCAATGCCCTCGACCGCGCCCTAAACGACGGATTGTCGGCTAAGATTCTGTTATCCATATGTATTTTAACGAAACCGGCTATTGCGCCAACCCAATTGTCTTGCAAAAATACCATTTTGTATTTTTAGCGACAATATATGGCTAAAACAAAAACAACGGTCGTTAGGGCCGCTGTATTCGATATTGGAGTAACTTGGCCGTTCAGGCAGCAGCTTTTTTTCTGCGCCACCCGGCAAATCCCAACACTGCCAAGCCAGATGCGAACAAGGGCAGCGCGGCTGGAATCGGCACCGGCGGAAGCCCTACCGCCTCATCCGAAAGATGCAGTTGCATGTTTACGACACTGTCCACGACGGCTTTCGCCTCATCAGACGACGCCAGCCCTAAAAACATCAGTTCAACGGACGCCGTCCTGTTAAATTCGAGACATTTATCCACAGTACAGATGCCTTGGTCGATAAGGTACTCCCGAGATGTCGCCCAGGTAAGGCCGTCGGCAGTGCCGTCGCTGTCCTCGTACTGCCATTTCTTATCGAAAACGGGGCTATTTGGTCCGGTTACGTTCAACATGAAGTATTCGCTTCCCGTCTGCGTACCATAGTCCATTTTGACGGATTTCACGGTCTTTTCCTTATCATCAAAATGATGCGATCCTGCTAAATACGCATCAAGATATTCGATTGGGATGTCGCTACAAGCGCTATCGGGGGTGCCGCCGCTGTACGTGCAGCCATCCGCCCAGATCATGCGTCTGGCATAGTCCGGGACCTCAAAAAACAGGTTTAGGGAAAAATCAGCGCCGCTTCCGTTAATCTCCCAGGAAAGGGGATTCATGTGTCCGGCAGCTAACGTGTAGATCGAATTATGGTCGTTATACCAAACGATCTCTCTCGAGCCGGAATTGGCACCGGTGTATTCGCCAGCCGTCATGATACCATCAACGGTGATCGCCGTAGCAAACGCAGGCCCCATGGTGGCAAAGGCCGCACACAGTCCGGCGAGAAGCGGTATAGCGTAGCGCACGCGCATCATCGTTTTTATGGTTTTCATCTTCGTTATCTCCGGCACAACGAAAGAAGCAGAAAGTTAATAATACCTTAACCTAACGGCATACGGCGCGCAAACGAAATATCCAAACGGGTTAAGTCAATTTTCTAACTCAATTTTGAATTAGACAGACGGGCCCTGTCGTTCCATCATAGAGCGCTGATTTGTGCCAATTTAGGAGTCTGTTATGAAGTCACCGATCTGCGATTTGCTGGGGATTGAATTCCCCCTGATCGCCTTCACCCACTGCCGGGATGTGGTGGTGGAAGTCTCGAAAGCGGGCGGTATGGGGGTTTTGGGTGCAGCACCCATGCGGTTGGACGAATTCAAGACCTCGCTGGATTGGATTGACGACCATATTGACGGCAAACCCTATGGCGTCGATCTGATCGTGCCCAACGCCTATGTGGGCAAGGACGACGGCGCAACGAAAGCCAAACGACCGGAAATTGACTCCTCCGCCCAGCGGCAATTCGTCCGGGATGTCCTGATCGCCCATGACATCGATGTCTCAGACATCACCGATGAACGTATGCAACGCAAACCACGCCTGGCCAAGAACGCAGATGCAGCAGGCGCGACGGATATTCTCGATGTCGCCTTTTCCCACCCCATCAAGCTGATTGCCAATGCCCTGGGTGTACCGCCCACCTATATGTTGCAGCGGTCCAAGGCCGAAGGTGTGCCTGTCGCCGCCCTGGTGGGAACCAAGGAACATGCCATCGCCCAGGCCAAGGCGGGGGTTGATATTCTGGTTGCAGCTGGTGGCGAGGCGGGCGGCCATTGCGGTGAAATCTCCACCCTGGTGCTGATCCCGGAGGTTTATCGTGCCGTCAAACCCTATGGCGACATCCCTATCCTGGCGGCAGGCGGCATTGTCACCGGCTCACAGATGGCGGCCTGTATGGCCATGGGGGCGGCCGGTGCCTGGACCGGGTCGGTGTGGTTGACCACGTCGGAAGCGGAGACATTATCCGTCGCCAAGGAAAAAATGCTGGCGGCGAAATCGTCGGACACAATTCGGTCCCGCTGCCGCACGGGCAAACCATCAAGGCAACTGAAATCCGCCTGGACCGATGCCTGGGAGGCGGAGGATGCACCCAAGGCCCTGCCCATGCCCCTGCAAATCAGCGTCTCGGAAATCGCCATGGACAAGGTGGCAAAACTGGCGGAAAGCGGCCATGAGGGTGCGAAAAAATTGACTTCATATTGGGTCGGCCAGGGCGTCGGCATGATGAACGAGATTACATCGTCCCGGCAGGTCATGTACGACTTCATGGAAGATTTTATCGAGGCGAGCGAACGCCTTGGCGGGTTCACGTCTGAATAAAATGGGCGATACAGCAGATTTCTCCAGCCTAAACGGCCTTAATGGCCTGAATTTGGGCCAAGTACACGACGCCATCGCCGATGCCATTGGCGATCGGGAGGCGTTGGTTTTTCGTGATCGCCGTTTCACCCATGGGGAGGTGGCGGAACGCAGCCGCCGGTTCGCGAACTTCCTCGTGGCCTTGGGTATTACCACCCATACGGAGCGGAAAGACCTGGAAAACTGGCAATCGGGCCATGATCATGTGGCCCTGTATATGTACAACGGCAACGAATATCTGGAATGCCTGCTGGGTTGCGTAAAGGCGCGGGCGGCGGGCGCGAATATCAATTTCCGTTATGTGGCCGAAGAACTGCGCTATGTGCTGAACGATGCCAACGCCAAGGCCATTGTCTATCACGCCTGTTTTGCGCCGGTGGTTGCGGCGGTGCTACCCCAGATCGGACCGCAAAAAGCTTTGATCCAGGTGGCGGACAGTTCCGGCCAGCCATTATTGCCCGGCGCCCTGGATTATGAAGATGTCCTGGCCGCGGCATCGCCCGACAAGCTGGACCTGAACTATTCGCCGGACGATCTGTATCTGCTCTACACCGGCGGCACCACGGGGATGCCCAAGGGCGTGTTGTGGCGGCAGGGTGATTTTCTGGCCTCACCCCTGGGGGGCAAGCGGGCCGACGGCAGCGTTATTGATAGCATTGACGAATATGTGGCCGGTGCCCTGAAATCAAAGGGCTATCGCTCCCTGCCCGCGCCGCCCTTTATGCATGGCACCGGGCAATTGATCGCCCTGGCGGCCTGGACCCGGGGCGACGGCGTGGTTTTACAGAATGTGGTGGAGCATCTGGACCCAGCTGATTTGTTGGAACGGGTGGAGACGGAACGGGTCAATATGCTGGCCCTGGTGGGCGACGCCTTTGCCCGGCCTATTGTGGAAGAAATGGATCGCAGCAGCCGCGACCTTAGTTCCCTGCGCATTATTTTGACCAGTGGCGTCATTCTGTCACCGCCCATCAAGGCGGCGTTGATCGAACGCCTGCCGGACCTGACCATCATCGATACCCTTGGTTCATCAGAAAGCGGGCCGCATGTGCAGAACATTACCGGGGCCAAAGGGCAATCGGAAGCCGGTCAATCCAGCACCACGGAATTTCGCATTTCCAAAGACACGGTTGTCTTCAATACGGACAAGACCGCTTTGCTGTCCCCTGGCCATGAAGGGTTAGGCTGGTTTGCGGTGGGAAAATCCGTGCCTCTGGGATATCTGGGAGATGCGGAAAAGACCGCGCAAGCTTTCCCCACCTTCAACGGCAAGCGCTATGTGGTGCCCGGCGACCGGGTGCGCCTGATTTCCGATCGCGTGATTGAGTTCCATGGCCGGGACAACATGACGATCAATTCGGGCGGGGAAAAAATATTTGTCGAAGAAGTTGAAAAGGCGGTGCAACATCATCCCAGTGTCGCCGGCGTCATCGTTACCTCACGCCCCAGTGAACGTTGGGGCAGCGAAGTGATTGCTGTTGTTGCTTTGAAAAACGGCGGAGCGGCATCAGAGGAAGATTTAATGGCGGAGGCGGAAAAGCATATCGCCCGCTATAAACTGCCCAAGGGCTTTGTCTTTGTGGAAGAACTACCCCGTGCCGCCAACGGCAAACCGGATTATCAGCGGGCCAAAACTTTGGCCGGCGAATTGTGAGAGCGGAATAATGGATCTAGACCTTACCCCCGTCCTGATCGGTGCGGGACAAGTCACCGAGAAACAGGACGACGTTTCCCTCGCCTCGTCCCCCATGGACCTGATGCAACAGGCGGTCTGGCGGGCGGTGGACAGCGCCGGCTTTGATCGCGCCCGCATGGCGGATCTGGATACCATCGCCGTGGTCAAAAGCCTGTTCGAGTTTACCCGCAATTCGCCCCATACCCTGGCTCAGCGCATGGGCGCGAACGATGCCCGGCAATGGATCACGCCGGTGGGTGGCAACATGCCGCAATACGCGGTCAACCGCTTCGCCGAAGACATCGCCAACGGCCGCGCAAAGTTTGTTTTGCTGGCCGCGACAGAGGCCATGGCCACGGGACGGAAGATCGTCAAGGCGGGCGGCAAGCCCGATTGGCGGGAAGCGGCAGATACAGACCCCGAGAGCCTGGTTTTTGAGCGGGAACTATGTACACCGCACGAGGCGCTATACGACATCTGGCCGGCCCGCTTTGTCTATCCGATGTTCGAGAATGCCCTGCGCGGGCGCTATGGCCATTCCATCGAAGAACACCAACTGGCCATGGGTAAGCTGTTTGCCCGCTTTTCCGACGTTGCCGCCGACAACCCCCATGCCTGGTACCCGATCCGCCGCACGGCGGAGGAAATCGCCAGGCCCAGTGCTCAGAACCGCTTTGTCAGCTGGCCCTATACCAAGTTCATGAATGCCATGAACCAGGTCAACCAATCCGCTGCCGTCATCATGACCTCCCGCGGCTTCGCCAAGGAACTGGGCGTTGCCGACGACAAAATGGTCTACTTGCACGGCTGTGGCGATGCCAATGAATTGTGGCATGTCTCCGAACGGGCGGATTATGCCACCTCGCCGGCCATACGGGCCATGGGCCGGCAGGCATTGGAGATGGCCGGTCGCGGGGTTGAGGAGATGGACTATATCGACATCTACGCCTGCTTCCCCGTTGCCGTGCAAATGGCCCGTGATGAGCTGGGCATTGCCGTGGATGACCCGCGCCCCCTGACCATCACCGGCGGCCTGCCCTATCATGGCGGTGCCAATGCCTACGTGATGAACGCCATCGCAGCCATGGTCGATAAAGTGCGGGGCAATCCCGGCACGTTCGGCATTGTCACCGCCAATGGCGGCTATCTAACGGAACACGCCGCCGGGATTTATTCCACGGAACCTTCGCCTATACCAAAATCCGGCGAGGCACCCTGGAGCCGGGAAGACCCAGGCATTGATCAGGCAAAGATCGATGCCACGCCGCATCCGGATTTGGCGGAGGCAGCGAACGGTGCGGGGGTGATCGAGACCTACACCGTCGGCTTTGGCCGGGACAACCAGCCCAACAAGGGCATCGTCATTGGCCGCCTGGGCGATGGCAGTGACCCGAACGCGACCCGCTTTTTGGCCAATACGCCCGTGGACCAGGATTTGTTCGCCGCCATGACCGGGGAAGATTTCCTGGGCGCGCCGGGCAAAGTCAGCCACCAGGATGGCCGCAATATTTTCACGCCGAACTGAGCAGGAGCCTGCCATGTCCATTCTCAACTACGAAGTCAAAGACAGTATCGCCATCGTCACCTTGAACCGGCCGGAGATGCGCAACGCCCTGAACCCGGAAATGATCGTCGGCCTGGCTGATGCCTGGACGGCTGTGAAAGAAGACGACAATGTCCGCGTTGCCATCCTAACCAGCAGCGGTGAAGGCAGCACCTTTTGCGCCGGGGCTGATCTGGGGGAATTGATCCCGTTGCTTTCGGGCGCAAAGGAACCGGCGGATGATTGGGACCAGCGCATCGCCGATAATCGGCGCATTATTTATCACGCCCTGTTGCGGAACTTCGATACGGAGAAACCGGTGATCGCCGCCATCAATGGCCACGCCATTGCGGGCGGCATGGAAATCGTCCAGGGCACGGACATGCGGGTTGCCGCACCCGGCGTCAAGATCGGCGTACAGGAAGTGAAATGGGCGATCTTCCCCGGCGGCGGCTCCACCGTGCGTATGCCCCGGCAAATGCCCTATGCCAAAGCCATGGAGCTGTTGTTGACCGGGGATACCATCACCTCGGAAGAAGCGTTGGATCTGGGCTTTCTAAATTACGTGGTGCCCGAAGCTGACGTTCTGGATAAGGCCCTGGAGATCGCCGGCAAAATCGCTGCCAACGGCCCCATCGCAGTGAAAGCCATTCGCGCCTCGGCCCGGGCCTGTATCGGCCTGCCGGAGAAAGAGGCCCTGAAGCTGGAGAATAAATATTCCGCCCCCGTGCTGGCCACGGAAGACGCCCGCGAAGGGCCGCGTGCGTTCAAGGAAAAACGCAAACCGGTCTACAAAGGACGTTAAGCCGAGCAACACCGGACGGATTTATCTACTCATTGTCTCGTGGCCCTGGATTAACGGGTCAAGCCCGTTAATGACAAGTGTAAGACGATTTTCGCTGTTTTTAGGCATTTGCAGCCACTCCACCGTCATTGCCGGACTTCGACCCGGCAATCCATGTTGCCGCATACCGCGAAAATATTGACATGTAGTATGTTTACATACAGTATGTAGGCATATTAATAATCAGCCGCTTTCAACGAGGCCCCAGCTATGAAATCCGCCCCGCAGGAAAACGAGCCTGATGCCCTCGACATTCTCGCCCGGCTGGATTGGGCCCGGAACCCCGGCTTTCTAATCTATGACGTGCAACGCCTGGTAGCCCAGGTGGTCGATGAACGCATGCGCAGCGTCGGCCTAACGAACGCGCAGCTGCGCGCCATCCTGCACCTTAACCATCAGGAAGGCGTCAGCCAGGTCCATCTGTCAGAGGAAATGGGCATCAAAAAGGCCTCTCTTGGGGTTCTGTTGGAGCGATTGGAGGAAAAGGATCTGGTGTTGCGCCGGGCCGACCCCAACGACCGGCGCGCCAATCTGATTTATCTGAGCGACAAGGCCAAAGGCCTGTTGGAACCGATTTACGAAAACGGCGCAGCGGTCATGAATGACCTGATGGCCGGCCTGAATACGGCGGAGCAGAAGCAACTGGTCAGCCTGTTGCTACGCATCAAAACCAACGCACAGAACCTGTCACAAAATTCAGCAACGAACGGGAGCGCGAAATAGCGTGGTAACCGATACATTATCCCCCGAAATGGTTGGACACGCGTTTGCGCCGATCACCATTTCCTGGCGCGCCAAGGACACCATGCTTTATGCCCTGGGCGTCGGCGCGAAACCCGGCGATGAGCTCGACTTCCTCTATGAAGGGCAGCGCGGATTGGGTCCAAGGGTGCTGCCCACCTATGCGGTGATCCCCGCCATGCGCGCCATGGGTAATATCCGTCAGCTGGTGAATTTAAAACTTCAACGTCTGCTGCATGGCGAACAGGGCTTTGAGTTGCTGCGCCCCCTGCCCAGCGAAACCGAGATAACCCTGGAAAGCCAGGTCAGCGAGGTTTGGGACAAGGGTAAGGCCGGGGTTATCGGCGTGACCGCCCTGGCCACGGACAAGGACGGCCCTTTGTTTAAAAGCCATTCCACATTGTTTTATATCGGGGGGGGAGGCTTCGGCGGCGAACCGGGGCCCTCCACCAAGGAGAAGAACCGGCCGCCCGAAAGATCCCCGGATCTGATTATCGACTATGCCACACAGCCGGAACAGGGCGCCTTGTACCGTCTGTCCGGTGACCGGGTGGCCCTGCATATTGATCCTGAATTTGCCCGGAACGCAGGTTACGATAAACCCTTCATGCATGGCTTGTGCACCTATGGCTTTGTCGGACGGGCCATTCTGAATGGTCTGTGCGACGGTGATCCGGCACGATTTATCTCCATGACCGGGCGTTTTGCCGACACCGTGCAATTCGAAGATCACATCATTACTAAATTCTGGCGGAGCGGGATGGGTGAAGCCATCCTTCAGGCTGAGGATCAAAACGGCAATGTCGTTCTAAGCCAGGCCCGCGCAACCTATAGAAGCTGAAGACCATGAATTTTGCAGAACGATTGGGCGGCAGCGCCAAAGATGACGGCAAGTGGGAATTTGACCTAAGTGAAGACCTGAACGGCGGCTTTGGCGGCACCAACGGCGGCAACCTGGCGGCAATCTGTGTTTTCGCCGCCCGTGGCGTAGCCCCTGAGCGCACGCCCGTGGGCCTGGATGCCCGTTTTATCCGCAGCTTTCGACCCGGCCGGGCCTATGTGGTGCCGACAATATTGAATGCCGGTCGTACGTTGAGCACCATCAGCATCGATATCTTTACCGAAGCAGGCAAGCTGGCAACCCGCGGCACCGTCGCCCTGGTCGAGGCGGAGGCCTTGGACGATTTCGATGTCGAGACCGACCAGGGTGCGGACGAAACCTTGATGGCCTATGCGGACGGCAAACCCTGGCGTCATCCAAGCCCGAAATACCGCATCCCTCTGATTGACACGTTTGAGCCGCGCTTTCTGGGAAAATCCAATGGTGCCATTGCCACCGGCGTGAAAGTCATTTGGGATGATCCGGCTGCCAGCGTTGAAGCGGCCTGTGTGGCAGCAGACATATCGGTCGGCCCGCCCGTGGCCAGCCAACTGGGGGCGAGGCCCCTGGCCATTCCCAACCCGGATTTGTCTTTACGCTTTACCGGGCAAACGAGCGCGGCGCGGGAGATGGTTGCCACCTCTCGTCTGGAACATCTGGCGGGCGGCCTGGCAACCACGTCTCTGGCAGTCCGCGCGGGCGGGGTTCTATTGGCCGTCGGCATCTCCACAACGACCTGTTTGAAAGCCTGAGAGGCAAAACCAATGGCACAGAAAACAACCTTCGCAATGACCATGACAGCGCCCCGTGTGCTGGAACCAGCCGACATTCCCCTGCCGGATATTGCCGACGACCGGGCCCTGTTGCGGTTGGAGGCCTGCGGCATTTGCGGCACCGATTGTGAACAGTTCGAAACCGGCATGCGGGTCCCCATGCCCCATATCCCCGGCCACGAACCCTTGGGTATTATCGAAGACATTGGCGATGGCGCGGCCAAGCGCTGGAACGTTGATGTGGGCGACCGGGTCGCGGTTGAGACCTTGCTGGCCTGTCATATATGCAAACGCTGTCTGGTCGGCGAATATCATCTGTGCGCCAACCGCCAGGTTTATTCCACCATTCCCGTGGCCCATGAACATGGCCTGTGGGGCGCCTATGCCAATCACATGGTGTTGGATAACCGCACCATCCTGCACAAAATGGACAAGAGCATCCCGGCCCAGATAGCCGTGATGTACAATCCCCTTGGTGCCGGTTTCCGCTGGGCCGTGGAAATTCCCAACACCAGGTACGGTGACAGCATTCTGATCATCGGCCCTGGCCAGCGTGGCCTGGCCGCCGTCATTGCCGCCAAATCAGTTGGTGCCAAAACAATTATCGTCACCGGCCTGGAAGCCGACCATGCCAAGCTGGAGTTGGCCAAGCTGTACGGTGCGACCCACGTCATCGATGTGGAGAACGAAAATTTTCGCGACCGGATTAAAGAGATTACGGCAGGTGAGGGTGTCGATACGGTGCTGGATGTCGCGCCCAACGCAACATCAACTGTTGTCGATGCCATGAATGCGGCGCGGGTTGGCGGCACTATCGTAATGGCCGGGGTAAAGGGTTACAAACCGGTACCGAAGTTCATTTCCGACAAGGTCGTCTTTAAGGAACTACGAATTCTGGGCGCGTTCGGGGTCACCACGTCGGGCTACCGCAAAGCCATCGATCTGATCCACAGCGGTGAGGTGCCGTTGGAGAAGATGCACACACATGACTTCGCCGTGCGTGATGCGGAGCTGGCCATTCGAACTTTGGGCCGTGAAATCCCCGGAGAAGAATCTATCCATTCCTGCCTGATCCCGGAAACCTGAACCATGTTCGATATTCATCGAATTGCCATGCCGCCCACGCCCCCTTCCCCCAAGGCGCATTTGGCACCCATTAATGGTACTCTGTGGGTGGCCGGGAAGGCGGCGTGGGCGGTTCAGCCAACATTGGAAATGTTCATCAGATGAACCTCGCGAAACTACAGGAAGCCATCGCGGCTGCCATTCCAGATACGGAATGTATTATTTTCGGCCAGCGCCGTTTTACCTGGGCGCAGTTCAATGACCGGACGCGACGTCTGGGCGCATATATGAAGCAGCACGGCCTGGGCTTGCACCAGGAACGCTCAGAGTTGGAGGCGTGGCAGTCGGGTCAGGATCACATCGCGCTGTATCTTTATAACTGCAATGAATATCTCGAAGCATTGTTGGGCGCGTTTAAATGCCGGGCCGCCGCCATCAATGTGAACTATCGCTATAAAGGTGAGGAGCTGGTTTATCTGCTGAAGAATTCCGGGGCCCGGGCGATTATCTTCCATGCCCGCTTTGCCGAAATGCTGCAAGCGTTGCGCGATCAACTACCCGAGATCAAGGTCTGGATCCAGGTTGCGGACGACAGTAATGCACCCTTGATGGCAGGTGCCGTTGAGTACGAAGCGGCCCTGGCCTCCGTCGCGCCAGAGCCTGGCGATCCCAAATGCAGCGACGATGATCTGTTCATCATTTACACCGGCGGCACGACGGGAATGCCAAAGGGCGTGTTGTGGCGGCAGACGGACATCTTCTTTGGTCTGATCGCGCAGACCCCCGTGGGCACCACCCAGGATGAAACCGTGGCGGATGTACATAGGCGCGTTGCTGGCGGGCGTTTAGGCAAGGCCATGCCGCTGGCCCCTATGATGCATGCATCCGGCACCTGCATGGCCCTGGGGGCCATGTTCCGGGGCAGCGCCATTGTGATCCAGGACACCGTGGACCATTTCGATGCGGAGGAGATCGTATCGATCTTTGATCGCGAACGTATTACCCAGGCGACTTTGATCGGTGATGCCTTCGCCTTGCCCCTGTTGGCGGAGATGGACCGGGGCGATTATGATCTGTCCGCTATGTCCATGATCAATTCCGGCGGCGCGGTGCTATCGCCGCGCAACAAGGAACGCCTGCAGGAACATATGCCCGAGATGCTGTTGGTTGACGCAGTTGGTTCGTCCGAGGCCGGGCGTCAGGCGATGAATTTTTCCAAGGGCGGCAAAACAAAGTCATCGGTCGATTTCAGCATGGATGAAAATGCCCGCGTGATCAGCGCGGACCGCAGCCGCATCCTACACGCCGGTGATGAGGAAGCCGGCTGGGTGGCACAGCGGGAACCCGTGGCCATGGGCTATCTGAACGATCGGGAGAAGACGGCAACGTCTTTCCCCACTATTGATGGGGAACGCTATGCGGTGCCGGGCGATAGGGCGCGGATGAACGACGATGGCAGCTATCATTTCCTGGGCCGGGATTCCGTGACGATCAATTCCGGCGGCGAGAAAATTTTCGCCGAGGAGGTCGAAGTGACCCTGAAATCCCTGAGGGGCATTCTCGATGCCACGGTGGTGGGCATCAAGGATGATGCCTGGGGTCAGAAAGTTGTCGCCATTGTCTCAACCACCGGGGATGTGACGATCAGCGAAGATCAGGCCAGGGAGCATTGCAAGGCCATGATCGCATCCTACAAAGCGCCGAAGAACGTCATCTTTGTGGACGAGGTCTATCGCGCCGCCAACGGCAAGGCCAGCTATGAATGGGCCCGTGACGTGGCCAGCAAGGCCCTAAGTGAGGCAAGCTCATGAATTTTGATTTCTCGCCGGAACAGGAATTGCTGCGGGATCAGGCACGAAGTTTTCTCGCTGCGAATTGCGGCGCGCCCTTGGCCCGTAAACTACTGGACGGCAACGTGGCCGCCGGCGACGACCTCTATCGACAAATGGCCGAATTGGGTTGGATCGGGACGGGGGTGCCGGAGGAATATGGCGGGTTTGGTGCCGGCGGGTTGGAGCTTTGCGTGCTGGCAGAAGAACTTGGCCGCGGTCTGGCCCCCGCACCAATCGCCACGGCGACCTATCTTGCCATACCGCTTTTATTGCTGGCGGGCAGTGAAGCGCAAAAAAGGAAATATCTCACCCCCCTGGTGGGGGGTGAATTGACCGTCACCATCGCCGTCAACGAAGGCCCCCGCAACGCGACGCCCAGGAACGTTGCCACCATGGCCGAGAACAATTTGATCACCGGCGTGAAATATCCCGTGGCGGACGGCGCGCGGGCCGATCTGGCGTTGGTGTTATGTGCAGATCAGGGTGGCGGCAGTTTTTATCTGGTCGCCCTGAACGAACCCGGCGTGGTGCGGGAGGATATCCCGGCACAAGACCCCAGCCGGCCGCAGGCAAAGGTGAGCTTCGATGGCGCCCAGGGCAAAGCTGTGGGCAAGCCGGGGGAGGGCTGGGCCCTGTTGGCAAAGATCTATGATCACGCCGCCGTGCTGTATGCCTTCGAGCAAATGGGCGGGGCCCATGCGGCCCTGGATCAGGCCTGTGACTACGCCCGCGCGCGATTTGCCTTTGGCCGGGCCATCGGCAGCTATCAAGGGGTCAAGCATAAGCTGGCCGATATGTATGTGGCGGCGACGTTGGCCAAATCCAACTGCTATTACGCCGCCTGGGCCTTGAGTACGGATGCGGCGGAACTGCCCCTGGCGGCGGCGACGGCGCGGGTCAGTGCGACCAAGGCGTTCGATATGTGCGCCAGCGAAAACATCCAGATCCACGGCGGCATGGGCTGTACCTGGGAAGTTGATTGTCATTTGTATTATCGGCGCGCCCGATCTTTGGCGGTCAACATCGGCAGCAATTTGGTCTGGGAAGAAAAGCTGGTTCGGGCCCTTGAAACCCGACCTGAGGAGGCCGCCTGATGGATTTTTCAGATACGACGGAGGAAGCCGCCTTTCGGATGGAGGCGCGCGCCTGGCTGGATGCCAACGCCACGCCAAAGGCACACCCCAACCAAACCTGGGCTTCGGTGCTGGAAGATAAAACCCGGGATAATATCGTCCGCCTGTGCAAGGAATTTCAATCGAGGCGCCACGCGGATGGTTGGGCCTGCCTGCACTGGCCGAAAGAATACGGTGGCCGCGGCTGCACCGCGATTGAACGGGTGATCTATGGCCAGGAAGAAAGCCGCTACATCGTCCCCCGTGGCGTCGTCGAAATTGGCCAGGGCATGGCCGGACCGATCCTGATGAAATATGCCACGGCAGATCAGAAGGCGCGTTATCTACCGCCCATGGCAACGGGCGAAGAGATTTGGTGCCAGATATTCTCGGAGGCATCCGCCGGTTCCGATCTGGCGGGGCTCCGCATGGCCGCGACGAAAGACGGTGACGCCGATGATGCGGACTGGATATTGGACGGCGAGAAAATCTGGACCTCCGGCGCGCACTATAGCGATTTCGGCATCACCATCGCGCGCTCCGACGGGGCCGTCGCAAAGCACAAGGGCCTGACGTTTTTCTTTATCGATATGAAATCGCCGGGCATCTCTATCGCGCCGATCCGGCAAATCTCCGGCAGCTCTCATTTCAACAGCGTGCGTTTTGACAATGTCCGAGTGCCCGATGCCCAACGCCTGGGCGCGGTGGGTGAAGGTTGGAAGGTGGCGCTGGCGACTTTGATGAACGAACGGGTTTCCGTGGGCGAGGCACCAGGACCTGATTTTGAACAGATCTTTGCCCTGGCGCAGACTGTTGAATTAAACGACCGACCGGCCATCGAAAACCAGATGGTGCGTTCGAAGTTGGCGCACTGGTATTGTGAGACGGCTGGGTTGAAGAATACCCGCATGCGCTCCGTCTCGGCCCTGTCGCGGGGGGAGACGCCGGGACCGGAAAATTCCATCACCAAATTGGTCTCTGCCACGAAGGCCCAGGACATAGCACGCTTTGGCGCGGATCTAATGGATCAATGCGCCGTGATCACCGACCCTGATTTAGTGCTTGGCGATGGCCGCTTCCAGCAATCTTACATGCAGTCCCCGGCCATGCGCATTGCAGGCGGCACGGACGAAATCCTGCGCAATATCATCGCGGAACATGTTCTAAAGCTGCCGTCCGAACCGCGCGCGGACAAGGGCCTGGCATTCAGTGAGATTCCAACCGGTAATGTAGCTGGCGAAACGGGGCCATAAATATGAGCGGAAACATCATTCTCGGTGAGCGGGAGGTTTCGACCCCTGAAATGCTGCAACGCGCCGCCCGCGCCGCCACCGGCCTGAAACGCCAGTTTGGCGTCGGCGAAGGTGACACCGTCGCCATTCTGATGCGTAATGACTTCGGTTTTCTGGAAGCGACATTTGCCGCCAATCGTGTGGGTGCCTATGCGGTGCCCGTGAACTGGCATTTCCAGGATGCGGAGATCGCCCATATTCTAAAAGATGCGGCGGCCAAGGTTCTGGTCCTGCATGCGGACTTGCACGCCAACCTGGATCTGTCCGTCCTGCCCGATGATATGGCCATATTGGTTGCGCCGACACCGCCCGAATTGCAGGAAAGTTACGGCCTTGCCGCCGATCAATGCGATGTGGCGGAGGGGCAGATCAACTGGTCGACCTGGCTGGAACAGTTTGAGCCGTCGGATGAACCACCAGCGGCCGAGCGGTCCTCGATGATCTATACCTCCGGCACCACGGGTCGGCCCAAGGGGGTAAAGCGCCAGCCCATGGAGGCGAAGCATCACGAACGTATCCAAGGCCGTCTCAAACTGACCGGGGCCGCGCCTCACAAGGTCAACCTGATGAACGGCCCGATGTATCATTCAGCGCCCAATGCACAAAGCCTGGGCTGCATTCGGGCGGGAGGCACATTGGTATTACAACCGCGCTTTGATCCAGAAGATCTGTTGCGCCTGATTGAAAAGCACAAGGTCAGCCACATGCATATGGTACCCACCATGTTCGTACGTCTGATCAAGTTGCCCGATGCGGTCAAGGCCCGCTATGACCTGTCGTCATTGGAATGGATCCTGCATGCCGCAGCACCCTGCCCGGCGCAGGTGAAACGTCAGATGATCGATTGGTGGGGGCCGATCATCAACGAATACTATGGGGCCACGGAAACCGGCATGGTGGTGTTCTGCAACACGGAACAATGGTTGGATCATCCTGGCACGGTGGGCGGTCTGTTACCGGGCGTCGAGCTGAAGATCTTGGATGATGATCGGAACGAACTACCGCGGGGCGAGGTCGGTGAGATCTTTGCCTATTTCGCCGGTTTCCCGGATTTCGTTTATCAGAACAACGATACAGAGTACGAAAAGAACCAGATGGGGCAGCTATTTTCGGTCGGCGATGTGGGCTACCTGACCGAGGACGACTTTCTGTTTATTTCAGACCGCAAGCGGGACATGGTGATTTCAGGCGGGGTAAATATTTATCCCAGCGAGATCGAGGCCCTGATCGTCACCCACCCGAACATACAGGATTGCGCCGTCTTTGGCATTCCCGACGAAGAATTTGGCGAGTCCCTGGCAGCCGTTGTCGAACCGACGGCACCAAATGCCGTGACGGCGGAAGAGGTTCAGGACTTCGTCCGCGACAACATGGCCCGCTATAAAGTTCCCCGGCTGGTTGAGCTTGATAGTAACATGCCACGAGAAGACAGCGGCAAAATCCGGAAACGGGAATTACGCCAAAAATACTGGGAAGACGCCGGGCGCAGTATTTGACCGGTCGTGCGGGAAAGGGTTTGATGATATGGGACGTCTGCTGGGTAAAGTTGCACTGATCACCGGGGGTACGTCGGGTATGGGCGTGGTCACGGCCCAACGATTTGCCGACGAAGGCGCGCAGGTGGTCCTGACCGGTAGGTCCAAGGAACGGGGCGAGGCCGTGGCCGGTGAAATTGGCGGGAATGCCCGCTTCATCGCCATGGATGCAGGTGATGAGGGCCAGATCAAGGCCGCGATCGACTTCGCCGTTGCGACCTTTGGCCGCCTGGATTGCCTGTTCAACAACGCCGGGTCGATAGCCCATCCGGCCCGTATCGAAAAAATCACCACAGAGCAGTTCAATGCTGAGATGTCGACCCTGGTGGGCGGTGTTCTGTTCGCCATGAAGCACGCCATTCCCATCATGCGGCAGCAGGGCGGGGGGTCGATCATCAACAATGCCTCCACCGCAGGGCACCGGACGGGTCACGGCCCCGTCCTCTATTCCATCGCCAAGGCTGCCGTTTTGCATCTGACCCGGGTCGTTGCCCTGCAGATTGCCGATAGCACCATCCGGGTCAATTCCATTTCCCCCGCCTGTGTCGCCACGCCGATGTTTTCCATCGGCACCGACATGACCCAGGAACAATCCGCCGCCTCCATGCCGATTATCGAAAGGGAACTGGCCAAGATCGTACCCCTGGGCCGGGCCGGCAGTTCAGCGGACGTTGCGGCAACCCTGGTTTTCTTGGCCAGCGATGAAAGCGCCTATATCACGGCCCAGGACATCGCCGTGGATGGCGGCCTGATCGCCGGCTATACCCAGGGGGAAATGATCGACAAATTCGGCGGCATGCGCCAAGCCCTGCTGGATGAACTGGCAGAGATGACGAAGGCCGAATAGAGGTTTAGAGGCTTAGATAAGCTTAGAGGCGCTGTTTCACTTCCTCCGCGATGGTCATAAAGGCCTGGGCCTCCACTGAATCCGGTGATGATGCAACAATAGGTATGCCCGCGTCAGAGGTTTCCCGCAGGCTGATATGCAGGGGAATTTCGCCCAGGAAATCACAGTTCAGTTCCTTTGCCGTCGCCCGCGCGCCGCCATGGCCGAAAATTTCGGCTCGTTCGCCACAGCTGGGGCAGTGGAAATAGCTCATATTCTCGATCATCCCCATGACGGGCACGTCGGTCTGGCGAAACATATTCAGACCCTTACGGGCATCGATCAGGGCAATATCCTGAGGTGTGGAAACGATTATGGCACCCTTTAGGGGCACTTTTTGCGCCATGGTCAGCTGTGCGTCGCCGGTACCAGGGGGCATATCCACCAAAAGCAGATCCAGTTCGCCCCATTTTACATCACCGAATAGCTGCTCCAACGCACCCATGACCATGGGGCCGCGCCAGATGGTGGGCTGATCGGGATCGACTAAAAAGCCAATGGACATACAGGCGATGCCATGTCCCTGCATGGTCTCCAACTTATCGCCATCCGACCGCGGTTGCCCCGTGATGCCCAGCATGCGCGGCATGGACGGCCCGTAGATATCCGCATCCAGGATACCCACTTTCAGGCCGAGGCGATGCAGGGCGATGGCCAGATTGACGGTTACGGTGGATTTACCCACACCACCCTTGCCCGAGGCGACGGCAACCACGGCATTGATGCCGGGCAATTCCATTTTTTGCGCCCCAGGGCTGCCATGACGGCCAAACTGGGGCGCCTGTTTTGGCGGGGCTGCTGGTGCGGATGCCGCGTCTGCAGGTGCCGGGGCCGCAGGTGCGGGCGGGGCTTCCGCCGTCAGCACCGCCGTGACCGACAGTGCGCCGGGCAAATCCGCCACGACCTGTTCGCAGGCCAGACGCAGGCTTTCCATTTCAGGTGCGCGCGCGGCCTCAATCTCGATCGAAAACATCACATTTCCGTCCCGCACCACCAGACCTGTGATCATGCCAAGGTCAACTACATTGCCGCTGCGGGCCGGGTCCCCAACCCGTTTCAATGCCCCCAATACTTCGTCTTCGCTTACCCGCGCCATTCCCTGCTCCCGACTTCAAAAAATCCCCTGTCCGGCACACATTGCGCCGAACGCCGCAAGGTGTCATATAACGTCTAAATAGGCTGTGGCATAGCGCCCCGGCACGGATTTGTACGAACTAGAATTTTAACTTGTCATTAGTCTTAATTGGGGATTGGAAAATTCATGCCGTGGAACAATCAAGGTGGCGGTGGCAGTGGTGGTAGCGGCGGTGGCGGCGGCGGCGGCTGGCAAGGTGGTGGTCGTGGCCCTTGGGGCCAGGGCGGCGGTGGCGGCGGTGGTCAACCGCCCAACCTGGAAGAGCTGTTACGCAAGGGCCAGGACCGTTTCAAAGGTGTCTTGCCCGGCGGTAATTGGGGCGGTCGGGGTATTTTCCTGATCCTGCTGGTTTTGGTCGCGGCGTGGGCGTTTACTGGTTTTTACCGCGTTGGCCCGGATGAACAGGGCGTTGTCTTGCGGTTTGGCAAGTTTACTGAGAGCACAGCACCGGGGCTGCATTATCATTTGCCGGCGCCTATTGAAAGCGCTCTGACGCCGAAGGTCACGCGGGTGAACCGGGTTGAAGTCGGGTTCCAAAGTTCAGGTGATTTTGGCCGCTCTTCAGCCCTGCGTAATCTGCCTGAAGAAAGCCTGATGCTGACCGGTGACGAGAACATCGTCGACATCAATTTCACCGTATTGTGGCAGATCAGCAATGCCGGGCATTTCTTGTTCAACATTCAGCGCCCGGAAAATACCGTCAAGGCGGTGGCCGAAAGTGTCATGCGCGAAGTTGTCGGCCGGTCCCAAATCAACGCCGTCCTATCCGAAGGCCGGAACGAGGTTGAACTTCAGACCTTGGAGTTGATGCAAAAGACCCTGGACGAATATAAGGCGGGCATCGTTGTTACCCAGGTCAAACTGGCCAAGGCCGATCCGCCTGCCGCCGTCATTGACGCCTTCCGCGATGTCCAGGCGGCCCGCGCCGATGAGGAGCGGCTGGTAAACGAAGCCAAGGCATATTCCAACGATATTCTGCCTCGTGCCCGTGGTGAGGCCGAACGCATCCGTCAGGAAGCTGAAGGTTATCAGAAACAAACCGTAGCCCAGGCAGAGGGTGAAGTTTCCCGTTATCTGGCCATTCAAAAGGAATACCAGCTGGCCCCGGACGTGACCCGGAAACGGCTGTATCTGGAAACCATGGAAGAAGTCCTGCAAGGCACGACCAAGATCGTCATCGACAATGAAGGCGGCAGCCAAGGTGTTCTGCCCTATCTGCCATTGCCCGAACTACAACGCGGCAAATCAAATACGGGGGCAAAATAATGAACCGGAATGTCGCAACAATTCTCGCCATCATCCTGGTCATCCTGGGGATCATTGGTTACGGCAGTGTCTTTTCCGTACATGAAACGCAACAGGCCCTGGTGCTGCAATTTGGTAATCCTGTGAAGGCGGTCCAGGAATCCGGCCTTAATTTCAAAACGCCGTTTGTGCAAGACGTGCAGTTCATGGAAAAACGTATCCTCGATTTTGATGCCCCGCCCGTCGAAGCGGTCGCGGCGGATAAAAAGCGGATCGTGGTGGACGCCTATGCCCGTTTCCGCATTGCCGATCCGTTGAAGTTCTATCAGACGGTCAATAATGAAGTGACAGCCCGCAACCGGCTGGCACCGCTGATTAACTCCAGCCTGCGAAACGCTATTGGCCGGGTGAAGTTGGAACAGATGCTATCGGGCGAGCGTGGCAAGCTGATGCATGAAATTCGCGGCCTGGTGAACACCGAAGCGTTGAAGCTGGGCATCGAGATTGTCGATGTGCGGATCAAGCGTGCCGATCTGCCGGCTGCCAATAGTCAGGCTGTTTTTGATCTGATGCGGGCGGAGCGGAAGCGTATCGCCACCGAGATCCGCGCCGAAGGGGCGGAGCGTAGCCAGAAGATTACCGCCAATGCGGATCGCCTGCGGACCGTTCTATTGGCCAATGCGCAAAAATCATCGCAGATCATTCGCGGTGAAGGTGATGCCCTGCGAAACAAAGTCTTCGCCGATGCTTATTCCAAGGATCCGGAGTTCTTTGCCTTTTATCGCACCTTGCAAGCCTATCGTACGTCGATGAAATCGGACGATACGACAATGGTATTGTCGCCGACGTCGGATTTTTTCTCATATTTCGGCAATCCGTTCGGGAAAACATCGAAGGCCGGCGCACAATAATCAGCAGCGCCGCGACAGCTTAGAGCAAATTTCGGTCACTTGGATCAGCTCCCCCGATCCAAGTGACCGATTCAATTGCTCTTCTTTTAGGGATCTGAGCATGCCTAAGGGAAACAGGCCCCAGCGGATCGTGGAGACTGGATCAAGGAGACTGGATCGCGATGCTTGATCTGCTGATGGTACTGGGTCTGTTTCTGGCCCTGGAGGGCGGCCTATATGCCGCCTTTCCCGCCGGTATGAAGCGCATGATGGCGATCATGATCCAGCAGCCCGATGATGCCCTGCGCATGAGCGGCCTTGGCGTCGCCACCTTTGGCGTCGGCCTGGTCTGGGTGGTTAAGACCTTTCTGTAGCCGCCTGGGTGGAGCGCTGAATTGTTGCTAATTCACAACCATGTGAACGACAGTTCGTTAAACAATTTGATGAATAATCGTTATTGCCATTGTTTCGACATATTTGCAGCCAACATCACAGTCTGGTAGCAGACAATGGCACCCGAACTAAAGCAACTGGCTTGTAAGGCGTCATGGGAAGCCATACTTTTATGTCAATATACGGGGTGCGGATTTGACATGCCCGCCTCATACGCGTAATGGAGAATTTTCGTGATCGGCACATTAATACCCAATAGCTGGACCAGCCCCTTCCCCGCAGCGTCAACGATCGCCGCCACAACGGCGACAATTGGACTGCTGCTGCTGCCCGTATCGGGCCAGGCCCGTGGCGCACCGGACAGTTTCGCAGATTTATCCGCCTCCCTATCCCCGGCAGTGGTCAATATCTCAACCACCCAGGTTATCAAGGGCAAGGATAAAAAGAACCAACCTGAATTCATGGTCCCGCCCGGTTCTCCGTTCGAAGAATTCTTCAAAGAGTTCCTGGAACGCAACCGGCCGAAAAATCGCGGCCCCCGGCGGGCAACCTCCCTTGGTTCGGGCTTTATCATTGATGCCTCGGGCCTGGTTGTGACCAACAACCATGTCATCGCCGAAGCGGACGAAATCTCTGTCCGTCTGTCGGACGGCACGCAATTGAAGGCGGTTCTGGTGGGACGCGATGCCAAAACGGATCTGGCATTGCTGAAGGTCGAACCGAAAGACAAGCTGCCCGCACTGAAGTGGGGTAACTCGGACAAGTCCCGGGTTGGAGATTGGGTGCTGGCCATCGGCAATCCGTTCGGCCTGGGGGGTTCGGTCACCGCCGGTATCATTTCGGCCCGTGGCCGGGATATCAATTCCGGGCCCTACGATGATTTCTTCCAAACCGATGCGGCCATCAACCGTGGCAACTCGGGCGGGCCGCTGTTCAATATGAACGGCGAAGTGATCGGCATCAATACGGCGATCTATTCCCCGACGGGGGGCAGTGTGGGCATTGGCTTTGCCATTCCCTCTACCCTGGCCAACCGTGTGATCAAGCAGTTGGCTGAATTTGGCCGCACCCGGCGCGGCTGGCTGGGTGTGCGCATCCAAACCGTGACAGAAGAAATTGCCGAGGGCCTGGGTCTGGATAAAGCCTCCGGTGCGCTGGTCGCAGGCGTGGGTAAAACAGGCCCCGCGGGCAAGGCTGGCATTGAGCCAGGTGATGTAATCCTGCGGTTTGACGATACGGAAGTCGATGAAATGCGAGCCCTGCCCCGGATCGTCGCCAACACCCGCATCGGTAAGACCGTCAAAGTTGATGTCTGGCGCAAAGGCGAAAAGGTCACCTTGGACGTCGCCATCGCCGAGATGGAGGAAAACACCGAAAAGGTCGCCATGAGCGCTGGCAATGCCAAGCCGGAACCGGCCAAGGATGTTGAATTGCTGGGTATGCGCCTGTCAGCCTTGACGCCGGAAGCACGGGAAACCTTCAAGGTGGATGAGGAGGCCAATGGCGTCCTGGTGCTGGAAGTTGCCGGCGACAGCTCTGCCGCCAAGAATGGCATTCAACCCGGCGACCTGCTGGTTGAAGTGCAGCAGAACCCGGTCGCCACCCCCGGCGATGTGGCGAAACAAATTGTACAGATCCGCAAAGGCAATGAAGCCCGGAAGTCAAAGAAAATGAAATCTGTGTTGTTGTTGGTGCAGCGCGCCACCAATCGCCGCTTTGTCGCCGTGCAACTGGACAAGACAATGCCCAAGAAGGACAAGGAATAGTCGCCATCTGGATTGCCGGATCAAGTCCGGCAATGACAAACCGGAACGAACAATGGCTAAAAACAGCTAAATCGTCATACCCGTGCTTGACACGGGTATCCAGAGCAGGGGCCCAGGTATTTGCCGCAACAAGCTCTATGAATTGAACTGGTCGATCTGATAGCCCTGAAAATATAGCAGGGCCGTCAGGTCGCCATGTTCGATCCGGGCATCCGCCGCCTGGGTCAGCAACGGTTTGCCGTGATAGGAAACACCAAGTGCTGCGGCCTGGACCATGGCCAGGTCATTGGCACCATCACCGACCGCAAGGGTCTTGTCCGGGGCGATGCCGTGTTCAGCCGCCAGGGATTGAAGGGCCGCCAATTTCTCCTCCGGCCCCAAAACCGGTTCTTCCACCGCGCCTGTCAGATGCCCATCCGCGATCTTTAATATATTGGCCTGATGATGCTCAAAACCGGCAGCGGCTGCGACCCGTTCGGTGAAATAGGTGAAGCCGCCCGATACCAACGCCGTGGCTGCGTCATGCGCCTTCATGGTTGCAACAAGTTCCCGCGCCCCGGGGGTCAATCGGATGCGCTGATCATAGATTGCCTGCAATTCCGCCACCGCCAGGCCAGATAGCATCCTGGCCCGTTCGTGCAATGCATCGGCAAAACTAATCTCCCCCGCCATGGCCCGTTCCGTGATGGCGGCAACACGGTCTTTTTGCCCAATCAGATCGGCCATCTCGTCAATGCATTCCGTGGTGATGATGGTGGAGTCCATATCCGCGACCAGCAATTGCTTGCGCCGGGCCGGGCCGTTTTCCTGACAGAACAGATCTACCGGCGCATCTACCAGGGCCCGGCGCACAGCGTCTTCAACCGCACCAAGTGGACCTGAATACAGCAGATCACAGGCGAGCGCCGGGGCCAGCCAACGGACGCTGACATCGCCCGGCAGCCGGGCACGGGCATCTCGGACATGGTCGTCCGTCAACGGCTTCGCTATAAGGGTCAGAACCTGGGACATTTTGAACCGTAAATTTTGGCCCGTTAATTAGTGGCCCGTTAATTATTGGACTATGCTGCACTATGGATAAAGTCATCCTGGATGCCATCCTGATAGCCGGACCAACGGCCAGCGGCAAGTCCCGTTTGGCAATTGAGTTGGCCCAGGCCCTCAACGGGGTCATCATCAACGCAGACAGCATGCAGGTCTATGAGGAATTGCGCGTCCTGACAGCCCGGCCCGACGCGCGGGAGGAGGCCGCTGCGCCCCACCGTCTGTATGGCATAACATCCGCCGATAAAGCTTTTTCCGTCGGCCAGTGGCTGGAGCTGGCACTGGCAGAGGCCGCCGCCGCGCGCAGCGCCGGACAGGTGCCTATATTTGTTGGCGGCACGGGGCTTTATTTTCAGGCCCTGACCGAAGGTATGGCCGAAATTCCGCCAATTCCGGAAGATATCCGCCAGAACGCCCGGACTAAATTGAACGAACTGGGCCCGTTGGGCCTGCACAGTGCCCTGGAAACACTGGACCCGGTCATGGCGGAGCGGCTGAAACCCACGGATTCCCAACGATTGGTACGGGCCTACGAAGTGATCACGGGCACTGGCGTCTCTCTGGCAACCTGGCAGCAACAGCCCAGCACAACACCAACCCTGCCACAGCCCTGGCACGGTTTTGTCCTGAACTGGCCCCGTGACGTGCTCTACCAACGCTGTGACGAACGTCTGGTCAGCATGTTGGCCCAGGGTGCCCTTGCGGAGGTCGAGGGCCTCGCCGCCATGAATCTCGCCCCGGCGCTACCCGCCATGAAGGCCCTTGGGGTGCCGGACCTGATCCGCCTGATCCAAGGTGAAAAAAGCCGGGATGTGGCCCTGGCCGCAGCCCAACAGGCCACCCGGCGGTATGCAAAACGACAAATGACGTGGTTTAGAAACAAGATGTGTTCGTGGACGAGCCTAAATGCGCAAGATTCGGAAAGATTATCAAAAATTATCATTCCATTTATAACACAAAATCAGTTGACGGGCCCTTAATCTGGTACTATGTTGCGCCGGCTTACGTAGGTTCCAGGCTGGAAATCGGCTGGAAATCGGCTGGAATTCTGGCGTGAGGCATTTCGTCAAAGCCTCTCTACCGAGGGGCTTTGTTGCATTATTCAACATTATTCAGCACGGGAAAAGATCATGTCCGGTACGGAACAGAGTACTGATTTGGCGACGGCAGAACGTGAAACCCCCGAAGCAACGGCGGTGGAAACCTATAGCGGCGCGGAAATTCTTATCCGGGCCCTGACCGATCAAGGTGTAGAGGTCATTTTTGGCTATCCCGGCGGCGCTGTCCTACCCATTTATGATGCTCTGTTCGCGCAGAATAATATTCGTCATATTCTGGTGCGTCAGGAAGGTGGCGCGGTGCATGCAGCGGAAGGTTATGCCCGTTCCACCGGCAAACCCGGCGTTGTTCTGGTCACCTCCGGCCCGGGCGCGACAAACGCGGTTACCGGCCTGACCGATGCCATGATGGATTCCATTCCGATCGTCTGTCTGACGGGCCAGGTCGCCTCGCACCTGATCGGCAACGATGCCTTCCAGGAGGCTGATACCATCGGCATTACCCGGCCCTGCACAAAGCATAATTACCTCGTGCAGGACGCAAATGAAATGGGCCGTGTGGTGCACGAGGCATTTTATGTCGCGACCAATGGACGGCCCGGCCCCGTGGTGATCGATCTGCCCAAGGATATCTGCGTCAATCAAGGCGTCTACGAAACGCCGGACCTGGAAAACCTGCAGCACAAAACCTATCGCCCGCCCCAACAGGGTGGCCAGGATGCAGTCGAAGCCGCCGTGGCATTAATTGCGGGTGCGAAACGACCGATCTTTTATACCGGCGGCGGCTTAATCAATTCAGGCCCGGCCGCATGCGCCAAATTGCAGGAATTGGTCAAGCTGACCGGCTATCCCATCACCAATACATTGATGGGGCTGGGTGCCTTTCCCGCATCTGATCAGCAGTTTTTGGGCATGCTGGGTATGCACGGCACGTACGAGGCCAATCACGCCATGCATGATTGCGACGTGATGATCTGTCTTGGGGCCCGCTTTGACGACCGTATTACCGGTCGTCTGGACGCGTTTTCACCCAATTCGAAGAAAATCCACGTTGATGTGGATCCTTCCTCCATCAACAAGAATATCTCCGTCGATATTCCGATCATTGGTGATGTGGGCCAGGTTATCGAACAAATGCTGGCGGTCTGGAAAAAGCGCAACTATGTCCCGGACGCGACAGCCTTGCAGGATTGGTGGACAACTATTCAGAAATGGCGCACCCGTAATTGCCTGGACTATACCCAGGGCAGGGACGTGATCATGCCCCAGCACGCCATTCAACGGCTGTATGATCTGACCAAGGATCAGGACACCTACATCACCACGGAAGTGGGGCAGCATCAGATGTGGGCCGCGCAGTATTATAAGTTTGAGGAACCAAACCGTTGGATGACGTCCGGCGGGCTGGGCACCATGGGCTATGGTCTGCCGGCCGCCGTGGGCGTTCAAGTGGCGCACCCGGGCTCCCTGGTGGTGGATATCTCCGGTGAGGCATCCTTCATGATGAACCTGCAGGAAATTTCCACGGCTATGCAGTACAAACTGCCCCTGAAGGTTTTCATTCTGAACAATCGTTGGATGGGCATGGTGCGGCAATGGCAACAGCTATTGCACGGCAGCCGTTTTTCCGAAACTTACAGCGAAGCCTTGCCCGATTTCGTCAAACTGGCGGAATGTTTCGGGGCGACGGGTATGGTGATCGAAAAGCCCGGCGATCTTGATGACGGCATTCATAGAATGCTGGATACGGATGGCCTAGTGATCGCCGATGTACGTGTGGCGCAAGAGGAAAACTGTTTCCCCATGGTGCCCTCGGGTGCCGCCCATAACGAAATGATCCTGGCATCCGATCAGGCGGAAGACAAACCCGCGCCCACCTCCGACGGGATGGCCCTGGTTTAAATTTAGTTTAGATTTGGCATTGATCAGTATTCGGATTTTGTAAGTTTGAACGGCCCCCAACTGCGGTTACCGCAATCGCGTCGGGTTCGTTCTGTTTGAGGTTAGCATGAGTGAAAAGCCAGATATCGCACCAAAACACACCATCGCGGTCCTTGTGGACAACGAACCTGGTGTCCTGGCCCGTGTGGTGGGTCTGTTTTCCGGGCGCGGTTACAATATTGAAAGCCTGACCGTAGCAGAGGTGGATGCCAGGTCGGACCGGTCCCGCATCACCATTGTCACCTCGGGCGATGAGATGATCATCAATCAGATCCGGGCCCAGCTGGAACGCTTGGTGCCGGTCTTCAACGTCGTCGACCTGACCGAAGAAGGCCCCTCGGTTGAGCGGGAACTGGCCTTGATCAAAGTCGTCGCCAGTGGTGAAAATCGGATCGAGGCATTGCGGGTCGCGGATATATTCCGGGCCCGGGCCGTGGATTCCACCCTCGGCTCCTTTGTCTTTGAAGTCACCGGTGACAGCGGCAAGGTCAATGCGTTTATTGATCTGATGCAACCCCTTGGTCTGGCAGAAGTGTCCCGAACCGGCGTTGTTGCCATTGCGCGCGGCGCGGACGCAATGTAGATAGGCCGCAACAACACGTATTAAACAATAACCCGCAAAATTTGTAACCCGTCGGGCCAACCGACGTCATCAACAGCGAAGAGGAATTTTACCATGCGCGTGTACTATGACCGCGATGCCGACGTGAACCTGATCAAAAACAAGAACGTGGCAATTTTCGGCTATGGCAGCCAGGGCCATGCCCATGCCAATAACCTGAAAGATTCGGGCTGTGAAAACGTCGTCGTCGCCCTGCGCGCCGGCAGCGGCTCCATCGCCAAGGCGGAAGCCGCCGGTTTCAAAGTCATGACACCGGGAGAGGCTGCAGCCTGGGCCGATCTGGCCATGGTGCTGACACCGGATGAAGGCCAAGCCGATCTGTGGGTCGATGACCTGCATGACAACATGCGCCCCGGTACGGCCATCGCTTTCGCCCACGGCCTGTCCATCCACTTCAATTTGATTGAGCCCCGGGCCGATATGGATGTCTTCATGATCGCGCCAAAAGGCCCCGGCCATACGGTACGTTCGGAATATGTTCGTGGTGCAGGCGTGCCTTGCCTGGTCGCCGTCGAACAGAACGCCTCGGGCAATGCCCTGGAAATCGGCCTTAGCTATTCCTCCGCCATCGGCGGCGGTCGTGCGGGCACCATCGAAACGACTTTCCGTGAAGAATGTGAAACCGATCTGTTCGGTGAGCAGACCGTGCTGTGCGGCGGCGTGTGCGAGTTGATGCGGGCCGGCTTTGAAATTCTGGTGGAGGCGGGCTATGCGCCTGAAATGGCCTATTTCGAATGCATGCACGAAATGAAACTTATTGTTGATCTGATTTATGAAGGCGGCATTGCCAACATGAACTATTCCATCTCCAACACGGCGGAATACGGTGAATACATCACCGGGCCGGCGATCATCGACGATCACGTTAAGGACAATATGCGCCAAGCCTTGGCGCGTATTCAGTCGGGCGAATTCGCCGCCAACTGGATGCTGGAGAACAAGGTAAATCAGGCCTCCTTCAAGGCCCGGCGTCGCCGCTCATCCGAGCATCTTTCCGAGGAAGTTGGCGAAAAACTGCGCGCCATGATGCCGTGGATTGCCGAAGGCCGGTTGGTCGACAAATCTAAAAACTAACTGGGATATGTTAAATCGACTGATTTAGCGGCCGAAAATTGCTCTCAATCAGCCTCGAAGACAACCCATATTAGTGTACATAGCGACCCCGCACCTGGAAATCCGGGGGCGGGGTCGTCATCTTTCCACTTGCGGCACTGGTCGAATTAGTCGTAATAACTAATTGGAATCGGTAAATAATGCCGGTTCTCCGATTCTGCTTTTTGGGTTTGGTGCCGACTGGCGATTGGTGCCTTATTGTTGCCCAATTTGTTCGTTACGCCGGTAGCGTTCGATTAACCTTAGGATTTGGTTAACGGGATTCCGTTACTATTATCCGGTGAATGACAACAGAGGCCTAAGGGCCGGGGGCAAACTAAGTGTTTTCCAGACTTTTCGGATTACTTTCAGCGGATATGGCCATTGATTTGGGCACGGCCAATACATTGGTCTACGTCAAAGGCCGCGGCATTGTGTTGAACGAACCTTCCGTGGTTGCCATCACCACCCGTAAGGGCAAGAAAATGGTCCAGGCGGTTGGTGATGAAGCCAAGATGATGCTGGGCCGCACCCCAGGCAATATTGAAGCCATTCGCCCCTTGCGTGACGGCGTTATTGCCGATTTTGAGGTGGCGGAGGAAATGATCAAACATTTTATCCGCAAGGTTCACAACCGGCGCAGCTTTGCCTCGCCCCAGGTTGTGGTCTGCGTCCCCTCGGGTTCAACGGCGGTGGAACGCCGGGCCATTCAGGAATCGGCGGAAAGCGCCGGTGCCCGCCGGGTCTATCTGGTGGAAGAACCCATGGCGGCAGCCATCGGTGCCGGGCTGCCGGTAACGGAACCCACGGGTTCCATGGTGGTGGATATCGGCGGTGGCACAACGGAAGTTGCGGTGCTGTCGCTGGGCGGCATCGTCTATTCCCGCTCTGTCCGGGTCGGCGGCGATAAGATGGACGAAGCGATCATTGGCTATATCCGCCGCACCCATAATCTGCTGATTGGCGAAGCCACGGCGGAACGGGTGAAAAAAGAAATTGGCTCCGCCTGCGCGCCGGAAAATGGCGAAGGTATGGAGATCACGATAAAGGGCCGCGACCTGATGAACGGCGTGCCCAAGGAAATTCTGGTCAGTCAGCGGCAAATCGCGGAAAGCATGGCGGAACCCGTCGGCGCCATCGTCGAGGCGGTTAAAGTCGCTTTGGAGCATACGGCGCCGGAACTGGCCGCAGATATTGTTGATAAGGGCATTGTCCTGACAGGCGGCGGCGCTCTGCTGGGAAATCTGGATTTTGTCCTGCGTCATTCCACGGGCCTGCCCGTATCCATCGCGGACGAACCATTATCCTGCGTTGCCTTGGGTACCGGACGGGTGCTGGAAGACATAAAGAATTTCAAAGACAAGGAAGTCTTTGATGCGACCTACTAGAGCGCATTTGAATTGGGTGCGCTCGGAATCTTGAGAATAGAGAAATTGGATCAATTTCTCTGGAAGCGAGTGCGCTTTACGTGAGCGCGTTCTGGTGAGGGCCCCTTGCCATCAGTGAACTGCCTATCTTTTGCAGGCAGCCTTGGCAGGGCAACAGGACAGACGGGACGAGGCAGGATTAAGCTGTGGCGAAAGGGCCAAGATTAAGTACGTTGTCACGGGTCGCGGCACCGGCGCGCGGTGTTGCCCAACGCTTTGGCCTGGTGTTGTTGATGGCTACCGCCCTGGCTTTGCTGATCCTTGGTAAAACCCATGGCGATGCCATTCGTCAGTTGCGTGTCATGGCGGTCGAGGTTGTGGCGCCCATTTTGGAAGTTTTAAGCGCCCCGGTTATCTCCGCCCGCCACGCAGTTGCCGAAGTGCAAGGTTTATGGAGCACGAACCAGGACAATCAAGCCTTGCGTGAACAAGTTGCGCGGTTGTCAAAATGGCAAACCATCGCCCGTAACCTGGAACAGGAAAACGCCAGCCTGCGTGCCTTGCTAAATCCGGCCCGCGACCCTGGTGCCATGTTCATCTCGGCCCGGGTTATCGGTGATACGGGCGGGTTGTTCGTACAATCCGTATTGCTCAACGCCGGGCGACGTAACGGCGTGACGGCAGGTCAGGCGGTAACCACCAGGCTGGGACTGGCCGGACGGGTGGTCGAGGCGGGACAACGTTCCGCCCGCTTGTTGCTGTTGACCGATCTGAACAGCCGGGTGCCCGTGGTGTTGGAGAAATCGCGCCATCGGGCCGTCCTTGCCGGCGACAACTCGGCCCGCCCGCGTCTGACCTTCCTGCCCGCCAACGCAAAAGTCAGCCCCGGCGACCGGGTGGTAACATCGGGTCATGCAGGCGTCTTCCCCCCCGGCCTGCCGGTTGGCATTGTCTCCTCGGTCTCGGAAGGCGAGGCGCGCATTCAACCATTTCTGGATTGGGCCCGCCTGGAATACGTCACCATATTGCGTTATCGCGCTCTGCCCCAGGGAGATATCCTACGCCGGGATGAGATCGCCCGGACTGTACAACAACCAGCCGCACAATCGATACCGACCGGCAATATGGTTGAACCGTTACCGTAAATGGAAACGCATCTGGCGCATAGGGTTGCCAATTATGCCCGGGCCGGGATCCCCGTAGCCGTATCCCTACTTCTTGTCCTGGCGGCGATATTGCCCTATGGGCTGCCGAAATCCTCGCTCGCGGCACCAATACTGGCCCTGATCTCAGTCTACTATTGGAGTGTCTTTCGACCCGAATTGATGCCCGCAGGCGCGGCCTTCCTGATCGGCCTGATGGTTGATGTGTTAAGCGGTGGGCCGCCGGGTCTGAACGCCCTGGTCCTGATCCTGGTACATTGGGCGGCCTCCGGGCAGCGCCGGGTTCTGGCCGGAAAATCCTTTGCCGTTGCCTGGCTGGGCTATTTGCTTATCGCTGCAGGTGCCGCGATTATCAACTGGTTCTTCGCCTCGTTGTTTCATACAACGGCCATTGAATCCGTGCCCCTGGTTGTCAGCCACGCCATTGGTACCGCGGCCTACCCCCTGGTCGCCCTGTTTCTCGCCCGTATGCAGCTTCTAATTCGGCAGGGGTAGCGGATCATGCGGATACCAGGCTTGGAACGAGACGGCAGCCGGCACAAGACCTTCAACCGGCGTCTGGCGCTATTGGGTGGCGGCAAACTGACCCTGGCGGCGGTTCTCATGGGGCGGATGTACTATTTACAGGTCCTGGAGTCGGACCAATATCATATGCTGGCAGAGGAAAACCGCATTTCAATGCGTCTCCTGGCCCCGCCGCGGGGCTTGATCATGGATCGATTTGGCCGGGAATTGGCGTCTAACCGGCAGAACTATCGTGTTGTTTTGATAGCGGAACAAACAAAAGGCGTCGCCGATACCCTTGATCGTCTGGCCCATATCGTACCGATAAATTCGCATCAACGACGCCGGGTGCTGCGCGAGGTTAAGCGCAAGCGCCCGTTTGTTCCGATCAAAGTGGCGGAGAACCTGACCTGGGAACAATTCGCCCGCATCAACGTGTTACTGCCCGATCTACCGGGCGTACAGCCCGATGTGGGTGAAGGCCGATATTATCCCGTTGGCGTCGAAACCGCCCATATAGTCGGCTATGTCTCCTCCGTCTCCGAAGCCGATCTGACCGGCGATCCCTTGCTGGAATTGCCGGGTTTCCGTATCGGCAAAAACGGCATTGAAAAAGTCTATGATGAAAGCCTGCGCGGCAAGGCCGGCAATTCCAGGGTTGAGGTCAATGCCTATGGCCGGGAGATCCGGGAATTAGCCCGCCAGGACGGCCAGCCCGGCCATGATGTGGTCCTCACCATCGATGCGGATTTGCAGGAGAAGATTTCCCGCCGCTTGCGTGATGAAAGCGCGGCCGCCGTCGTCATGGATATTCATCAGGGCGATATCCTGGCCATGGTATCGGCCCCCAGCTACGACCCCAACGCCTTCAACCTTGGCATGTCCACCAAGGCCTGGCGGACACTAATACAACATCCGCGCAAGCCGTTGATCAATAAGGCTATCGCCGGACAATACCCACCCGGTTCCACCTTTAAGATGCTGGTCGCCCTGGCCGCCATGGAAGCCGGCATTGCCGGACCAGGACATGAAGTTTTCTGCAATGGCGTTATAAGATTGGGCAAAAGCAAGTTTCATTGTTGGCGTCACCGATATGGCGGCCATGGCATGATGGATATGAAACAGGCCATCGCGCAGTCTTGCGATATCTATTTCTATGACCTGGCCCGGCGTATCGGCGTCGATCGTATCGGTGCCATGGCCCGGCGCTTTGGCCTGGGCGAGGCCCTTGATATTGAACTGGTGGGAGAGCGCGAAGGCCTGGTCCCCAGCAAGGACTGGAAGTTGGCCGTAACCGGTGTGCCCTGGCAATTGGGCGAGACTTTGATTACCGGCATTGGCCAAGCCTATTTACTGGCCACGCCGTTGCAATTGGCGGTCATGACAGCGCGTCTGGCCAATGGCGGCATTGCGGTAAGGCCTAAATTGTCCCGGCATCTGAAACCACAGGACGATGCCGAAGGGGCAGGGGAAGACGCCGACGACGACAGGACCTCGCAGAATGATGGCAACAACATCCGAACGACCGATGAAGGTGCCCCGCCCATAGGTGTATCAGCGGCGAATTTGCAGATCATTACCGACGCCATGTCCGAGGTCGTAAACGGCCGCCGCGGCACGGCACGGAAATACAAATTGGATAAAGAATTGGGGATGAAAATGGCCGGTAAAACCGGCACGGCACAAGTCCGCCGCATCACCAAGGCAGAACGTAAGGCAGGCGGCAAGTTGGGCAAGGGAACGCCTTGGAAGGAACGGGACCATGCCCTGTTTACTGCCTTTGCACCGGTCGGGGCGCCACGTTATGCAACAGCGGTGGTGGTGGAGCATGGCGGATCGGGCACCTATGCCGCGAAATTGACCAAAGACATCATGGCCGAAGTGCTGCGCGCCGACCCCCTGGCCCGCTCCGCCATGGGCCGGACCTCCCATGCGCCCAACAACGCTACCGATCGCCCGAACAACGCAGACAACGCAGACAACACAGGTAACAAGGAGCGGAAAACCTAAACCATGTCACTAGGCGGACCCATGGGGCGGCAGGTTGATCTGACCCTGCTGCAAAAACTGGCACAGATAAACTGGCTGCTGATCGTGCTGATCACCATGATCGCCGGTGTCGGTTTTGCCATGCTGTATTCCGCCGCCAACGGCAATATTGACCCCTGGGCCTCGCGCCAGATGATCCGTTATAGCGCCGGACTGGGCCTGATGCTGCTGATCGCCCTGATCGATATCCGCACCTGGTTGCGTCATGCCTATTTGATCTATGGGGCCGCCCTGTTGTTGCTTTTGGCGGTGGAAGTGATGGGCGTCGTGGGCATGGGCGCGCGACGCTGGGTCGATCTGGGCCTGTTCCAGCTGCAACCGTCCGAGGTGATGAAGATTGCCCTGGTCCTGGCCCTGGCTCGTTTCTATCACGGCCTACCCATGGAAGAGGTAGGGCGCATTCGTTGGCTGCTGGCACCTGCCGCAATGATCCTGGTGCCCGTGGCCCTGGTGATGCGCCAACCTGATCTGGGCACGGCGATCCTGTTGATGGCGACGGCGACGGCGATCCTGCTATTGGCAGGGGTCAGACTGTGGAAGTTTGCCGTCGCCCTGGGCGCGGTTCTGTTGGCTATACCCCTGGCATGGCGCTTCATGCTGCATGGCTATCAAAAAGACCGGGTCCTCACCTACCTGAATCCGGAGCGTGACCCTTTGGGTGCCGGCTATCATATTATGCAGTCCAAGATCGCGCTGGGTTCGGGTGGGGTGTTCGGCAAAGGGTTCATGCAGGGCACGCAAAGCCATTTGGCATTTCTGCCCGAACGCCAGACAGATTTCATCTTTACCATGCTGGCGGAAGAATTCGGCCTCGTCGGCTGCTTTTCTCTGTTAAGCCTGTATATCCTGGTCATTGCCTACGGCTATGCCATCGCCATTCGTTCCCGCAATCAATTTGGACGCCTCTTGGCGACGGGCGTGATCTCCACCTTCTTTTTGTATCTGTTCATCAACATGGCCATGGTTATGGGCCTGATCCCCGTGGTTGGCGTTCCCTTGCCCCTGGTCTCCTATGGCGGCACTTCGATGATTTCTCTATTGATCGGCTTCGGCCTGCTGCTCAGCGTCTATGTACACCGGGATATAGTCATCCCGCGACGACCCAGCTAGATCAACTTCAACGGCAGGGCCGTGGTGTACTTAATCTGCTGCATTGAGAAGCTGGACGAGACATCGTTGAGGCCGTCAATTTCGATCAGACGTTTGTAAAATTCGTCGTAGGCAGGCATATCGGCGACCAGAACCCGCAGCAAATAATCCCAATTTCCTGCCAGGCGGTTGACCTCCAATACCTCTTCCATGGCCATAATACCGGCGGTGAATTGATCCAACCAATCGGTGCCGTGACGGGCAATGCGCAGGTGTACGAACACCGTCAGGCCCAGGTCCAGCTGCGCGGCATCCAACAATGCCACCCTGGCCCTGATAACGCCGTTCGCCTCCAACTTTTGAATGCGCCGCCAACAAGGTGTTGGCGACAGCCCCACACGTTCGGCCACCACCGCCACGGCGAGAGAGGCGTCTTCCTGCAGCTCATGCAAAATTCGATAATCAAAGTCGTCCATGATATTTTACCAATTATTAACAAAATAAGGAAAATTCATTCGAATATATGGCAATTAATTAGAAAATATATCTATAATATTCCTATTTTCATGCCATCTTTGCAAGATAATACTTTCCGCGACAGGCCATAATGACCGAATTCTACAGCAAGACAATATGGGGAAGTATTTCATGGCGCGCATCTCATTTACGGAACATCCCGCCTCGGTCAATGAAACTTACGGCGAACATTTTATGGTCGCTTCAGGCTTTGGCGTGACATTGCTGGTGGCCGGCTGCGCCTGCCTGCTGCACGGCATTTTTCCCTTCATGTTTGGCCGCACCGGCTCCAACGCAGTGACCGGTCTGTATAAGCGCATGGTCAGCCACCGGGTTGGCGGCGAAGCCCCGTTGCCGGGCGCGGATCTATCCCTTGATAGCGCGTTGGAGCGCTAATACAGAAACTTCAGCTATTCGTTTTCGGCCAGGAAGTTCCGGATTTCGTCTACGAATTCCGGCCAAGCGGGTTCGTCTTCCAATATTAAGTGGTTATCGCCTTCCAGGGCGACAAACCGGGCACCGGGGATCATGGCGGCCATACGACGGCCCTCCGAGAAGGGCACGATCCCATCATTTTTACAATGTAATACCAGAGTCGGAATATCGACCTTAGCCAAAAGATCCGTCACATCTACATTGTCGTTGGCCAGACGAAGGCGCACCGCGTTTTCCGGCGATACGGAAACTCGTTGCAACTCGTTGAACCAATCCCATTGTTCGGCTGATCCTCCAGGCAGAAAACTGGAGGTAAACATTTGCCGAAATGCTGGGTTTTCCTGCCCCCAACCAGTTTGTATCAAGGTGCGCATGGCAATGGCTTGATCTTTCGATGCGGCGGAGCCCCGCTTCTCGCTGCCACGGGCGAAACCGCCGTATAGGATAAGGTGGCTGACGCGGCCGGGATTCCGTACGGCATAGGCAATGGAGATGGCGCAGCCTTGGGAGATGCCCAGTAATGGAAAGCGGTCCAACTTCGCCGCATCAATAACCGTGGACAGGTCAGCGACGAAAGCTTCGAAAGAGACATCCTCTACATCCCAATCCGAGAGACCATTAGCTCTTTGATCAAACCGGATTAGCGTGTGCTCACGGCTCAACTCTTCCAGCGTATGACGCCAAATTGGGCTTTTCCAATCATACTCCAGATGGCTCATCCAATGCGGCGCCCTGACCAACGGTGGGCCCGAACCCGCGGTCGCATAGGCGATGCCGGCACCATCAGGGGCGGTACAAAAATGAATAATCTGATCCAGGGGTACCGTCGCCGTATTGGCGTTTTCTGCCCTGCCATCCCATTTCCAACAGCTTACCGGGCGCTCTATATTTTTCAGCTGCTGTTCGCCGATACTAATAATATCGACGTCCACCCGGCCAACGACCTGACTGTGCACGCTATCGGACAGTAACAGCCCACCTGCCGGTGCCAGACTTTCCAGACGGGCTGCAATATTGACGCCATCGCCGAATATGTCGTCGCCTTCAATGACAATGTCGCCCAAATTGACGCCGATGCGGAATTCAATTTCATTGTCGGCGCTATGGTTGCGTACCGCCATGGCTTTTTGAAAGGCGACAGCGCAGGATACCGCATCAACTACGGAACTAAACTCAGCCAAGGCACCATCCCCCATCATCTTGGCAATGCGGCCATTGTGTTCCGCGATGGCGGGATTGAAATGCTCGCCTCAAATGTCACGCAGGGTGGCCAGGGTACCCGCTTCATCGATACCCACCATCTTGCTATAGCCCACGACATCAGCCGCCAGAATTGCCGCCAGTCGCCGCGTAACATCCCCGCCTGACATAAAGCTCTCCCCTGTGTTTCTAATTATGCCACTATATCCTAGTGCCCGCGACGCCACTAGAGGAGCCGTTTTGCCAAGTATCGAAGTCTACGGAGTAAAGGCCCATTATACCAAAATTGGAACGGCGGGGCCCCTCGTGTTGATGGTACATGCGGCGACCAATCATGGGGCCCAGTGGGACCTGGTGCGCGCAGCCATGGGCCCGGACTATCGTTATCTGTTGCCGGATTTGTTCAATAGTGGCGGCACCGCGCCCTGGCCGCAAAAACGCCTGCGACGGGATCTGAATTTCGATGACGAGGCGGATATCGTGCTGTCCATGCTGATGGCAATCGATGAACCGGTCCATTTGGTAGGTCATTCCTATGGCGGTGCTGTTGCCTTGCGCGCGGCAATTCGAAGTACCGCAAATCCTGATGGCGGACCGGTCCGCTCTCTCTGCCTGATCGAACCGGGGGGCTGCCCCTTGCTGGCGGAGGCGGAACGGTTTCGGGACTATGAAGAATACGTCGGCGTGATGCGCGAATTTTTGCGCGCCGTGGATGCTGGCGAGCCGGTCTCTGCCTGGCGCGATTTCCTCAACTATTATCGCGGTCACAGGGATGCCTGGGATAGTCTGGACAAAAGTGTCCAGGACAGAATTGTCGCGAAGACCGAAACGCAACGCCAGGTCTATGCTGCCCAGATGAGCAATCCAACGACCTTGGCCGAGCTTCGCAACTTGAAAATGGAAACCTTGGTCATAACGGGTGGGCAGACCACCGCGCCGGAACGGGCCGTCTGTGAGGTTCTGGTACAGTATCTGCCGCATGCCCGGCTGCACATTATACCAAATGCCGGCCACCCCATGCCGGCATCCCACCCAAAGGCCGTCGCCGCCGCGCTTTCACGGCATATAGATGACAGCGAATTATTCCGCCCCTAACGCAGCTTTCAAGTAATTTGTATCGTCCCCGTCGCCCAATTGGCGCGATCTGGGCGATTGGCCTAATTACTCTTATCTTAAGGGCCCCAACGCCCTGAGCACGTTCAAAAGAAACATGCTCTAATGACCATTGCCTGATATCTTGACGCTATGACCATTGCCCCCGAAGGGGTCACGACGATACCGGCCTCGCGCCGGTTTATCATTTTGGCCACATGCTCCGCCGCGACCATGCTGTACGCCATGGCGATCACCATCGCCAATGTTGTGCTGCCGCAGATGCGTGGTGCCCTGTCCGCGACCCCGGATCAGATTGCCTGGGTGATTACCTTTAATCTGGTTGCCACTGCGGTAATGACGCCGGTTTCTGGCTGGCTGTCGAACCGTTTTGGCCGGCGCAATGTCTTGTTGGTCGCTTGCTTTGGCTTCACCGTCGCCTCTGTTCTGTGCGGTCTGGCCGATAGCCTGGAGGCTTTGGTGCTTTTCCGCGTTCTGCAAGGTGCCTTTGGCGCGCCTTTGGTGCCGGTATCACAAACCATCATCCTGGATACGTTTCCCCGCGAACAGCACAGCATGGCCACGGCCCTATGGGGTGTGGGGGTGGTCCTGGGACCAATTATCGGACCAACCTTTGGCGGTGCCATTGCCGAGGAATACAGCTGGCGCTGGGTCTTCTTCATGATCGTGCCATTCGGTATCCTGACCCTTGGTGCCATCTCGATGTTCATCACAAAGCGGCCCGTACGTCCGCCAAGTCCGCCCCTGGATTGGCTGGGCTTTTTTGCCTTGGCCGCGGCCTTGGCATCATTCCAGTTCATGTTTGATCGCGGTCAGCGGAATTCCTGGTTTGATTCACCGGAAACAATTGTCGAATGCACCATCGGTTTCCTGGCGCTGTATATTTTTATCGTCCATATTTCCTCATCGCCACGGCCATTTATCAATCCACGGTTATTTCTAAATCGAAATTATTGTCTTGGTCTGGCACTGGCGTTCATGTTCGGCATGTTGAATTTCGTGCCCTTGGTGTTGATGCCGTCTATGTTGCAGGACCTGCGCGGCTATCCCGATTCCACCATCGGCATCCTGTTGGCGATCCGGGGGGCGGGTAATTTTCTGTCCTTTCTGTTGGTCATTCCCCTGGCTAAATGGAACGCAAAATTCACCCTGGCATTTGGCTTTGTCTGTCAGGGGGTCTCCGGCTATGCCATATCCCAGCTTGATATCAACCTGACTTATTTCGACGTGGCCTGGACCGGTGCCCTGCAAGGTATGGGGATCGGAATGTCCTGGGTACCCCTGACCCTGATCATGTTTTCCACGGTGCGCCCGGAATTCCTCGACGATGCGTCGGCGATCTTTCACATGCTGCGCAACTTCGCCTCGTCTCTGTTTATCTCCATCTGCGTCGCCGTGGTGATCCGTTCCATCTATATCAACAGCGCCGAACTGGGTGCGCCCCTGTCGGAGTTTTCAAAGATGTTGTCCTGGCCCTGGGTAACCGGGGCTCTGGATATGGACTCGGTTCAGGGCCTGGCGGCTGCCTCGAATGAGGTGAAGCGACAGGCGGCGTTAATCGGATATCTGAACGCGTTCCGCCTTTATGCCATCATCGCCTTTCTACCTCTGCCGTTGATTCTATTGGCCCACATGCCGAAAAAGGGGACTTAAAAGACAATGACCGAGATTACTGTCTATACGGCGCGGCTGGTCCGCACCATGGAACCGGCCCTGCCGCTGGCCACAGCAGTGGCCGTGCGCGGTGATCAGATAATCGAGGTCGGCAGCCTGGAGACCATGCAGCCGTGGTTGGAGGCCCACCCCCATCGCATCGATGACCGGTTCAAGGATCATGTCATCATGCCCGGTTTTATCGATCCGCACCTGCATCCTTCGATGGCGGCATTGCTGCTGCCCATGCATTTCACGACGGCCCTGGAATGGCACCTACCCTGGCAGGATGTGCCCGCCACGCGCGGCAACAATGAATTCCTGGACCGCCTGAAAGAGATCGACCTGTCTATGGAGGACCCGGACGAGCCATTGTTTGCCTGGGGCCATCACCCGATCTGGCATGACGAAGTTTATCGCCAAACCTTGAACGGTATCTCGTCCAGCCGGCCGGTTATCGTCTGGCATCGGGGTTTCCACACTTTGGTCGTCAACGATGCGACGATCAAATGGATGGGGATGGACGAGGCGGAGGGCGAAAGGCATCCCCAGGTCAACATGGCCGAAGGACGCTTTTTTGAAACCGGCCTGGCCCTGGCCTTTCGCTATTTCAATTCATTTACCCTGGCGCCAAAGCGATTTGCCGAGGGGTTGGAGCGGTTGCGCCAGGTGGTGCATTTCGGTGGCCATACGACAATCGGCGATATGGCAGCCGGCATGTTCGATTTGGAAATGGAATGGCCGGCCCTGGTTAAGGCGTTGGAGCGGGATGACACCCCATTCCGGGTCCAGATGATCCCACCGGGCACGCCCCTGGGCGGCGGCCTAAAGGAAAGCGAAAAGTTGATCGAACGCGCCGTCGGTCTGCGGGAACGCAATACCCATCGCCTGCGATTCTATGATCATGTGAAGTTGTTTGCCGACGGCGGCTTTTATGCCGGCCTGATGCAGCTGGGCCCGCCCGGTGCGATTGAAGAGCATCACGGGGAATGGATGACCCCACCGGAAACTTTTGAGGCCGTAGCCCGGGCGTTCTGGAATGAAGGCTTTAAAATCCATGTCCATTGTTCCGGCGACCTTGGCGTGGAGCTGGCCCTGGATACGTTGGAGAAACTGCAGTGGGAACGACCCCGTTTCGACCATCGCTTCACCATAGAGCATTTCGGTGTATCGACGCCGGAACAGGTTCGCCGCATGGCCGCGTTGGGCGCCTGCGCCTCGGTCAATATCTATTATGTGCACGAGCTGGGGGATGCCTATTGGAAGAACAAGCTGGGTCACGAAAGGGCCTCGCAAATGTCCCGCCTGGGCACCCTGGCGCGCCATAATGTGCCCACTGCCCTGCATACGGATTTCACCATGGCACCTGCATTGCCTCTGAACAGCGCCTGGGTCGCGGTCAACCGGATTAGCGAAGCCGGCCATGTCATGGGCCCGGAGGAATGCCTGACACTGGACCAGGCCATGCGCGCCATTACCGTCGATGCGGCCTATGTCCTGGGGCTGGAGCACGAGATCGGAACAATCCGGGCCGGCAAAAAAGCCGATTTCACAATTCTGGAGCAAGACCCCTATGAAGTGGGTGGGGAGAATTTGCGGGAGATTCCCATCTGGGGCACGGTGTTTGAAGGACGCCCCTTTCCCATCAAGCACAAAAAATGAGTCCGGCTGATGATCACCAACTGATGATCCCTGTCACAGTCATAGGCGGCTATCTTGGTGCCGGTAAAACGACCCTGATCAATGGCCTGCTGGGGGGAGACCATGGCCGCCGCCTGGCGGTTCTGGTCAATGATTTCGGCGAGATCAATATCGATGCCGCCCTGATCACGGCCCATGATGGCGATACGATCAGCCTGGCCAACGGCTGCGTCTGTTGCACCATTGCCGATGCCCTGGGCACGGCCCTGGACAATGTCCTCGGCCTGACGCCCGCGCCCGATCATATCGTGATAGAGGCCAGCGGCGTTGCCAACCCGGCCAAAATTGCCATGTACGGTCAGGGCTGGCCCGGCCTGCGCCTTGATGGGATTGTCACTGTCGTTGACGGGGATAGCGTACGGGCGCGCTCTACGGATAAATTCGTCGGCACGACGGTCATGCAGCAGTTGGCGGCTGCTGAATTATTGATACTCAACAAAATGGATCTGCTGTCTGAGCGGCAGCATATGGACTTACAACAATGGCTGCGTGGAACCTCCCCCCAGGCCACCATCGTCGAAACCATCTTCGGGCAACTGCCGGCGGAAATACTGTTGGGCCAATATGGGGACGGGATATCCTTGCCCGATGGCGCGGAAAGTCATGGAGATTTCGAAACGGCGGCATTCCGTACCGACAGGCCCCTTGACCGTGCGCGGCTGATGTCTCAGATCGCGGCCTGGCCAGCAGGTGTCCTGCGTGCCAAAGGTTTGCTTCATCTTACCGACGATCCGGCCCATCGTTATATCCTGCAGCTGGTGGGCAAGCGTTGTACTTTGGAAATGGGTCCGCCTTGGTTGGCCGAACGACCGGACTCTCAAATTGTCGTGATCAGCGCCGGGCTGGACATGGCATCTGACTGGTTGGAAGCATCTCTGTCGGCAGTCTGCCTGTGATCTGGCCAAACCCCACAAACTAAAGCCCTGTCTTACATACGGTTTTCCCGACGGATCGTGGTGCGTTCCTTCTCACCTTCGAGATAGTACAGTTCTTTCTCACCAAACCCTTTGACCGTATGTGTGCCGCGCTCTTCCATAATAAAATCATCCCGGAGCAGGTCATAGGTCTCTGTCGATACGGTAATCTGCATGGATTCCGACATGCTTTCCATGCGCGCGGCCAGGTTCACGCCGGGGCCAAAGATATCGTAGACGTATTTTTGAATGCCGACGATGGATCCGATGACAGAACCTGTGGCAATGCCGATACGGCAATTCCAGGTCCGGGTATGGGCTGCATTGCGCCGATCCAGATATCGCCGCAATCGTAGGGCGACACGGGCCATATCAGCGGCATGGTCGGGAGAGGTTTCAGGCAGACCCGAGACGCACATATAGCCATCGCCCATGGTCTTGATCCGCTCACAGCCAAACATTTCCACGATCCGGTCAAAGGCCGAAAAGATATCGTTCAATTCGGCCACCAACTCGCCGGGTTCCCGGCTGACGGCCATTTCCGTGAAGTCGACAAAATCCAATAACAGGATCGTCGCGTTGTCATAACGTTGCGGCGTCACGGTGCCGTAGTCCTTCATCTCCTCGTAGACGGAACGGGGCATAATGTTCAGCAACAGACGCTCCACCCGATCCTTTTCCTTTTGCAATTCCCGGGTATTGCGTTCGGCAACCTCGGAATAGGATTCCAGCATGAACTCGGCTCGTTTTTGCGCCGTCATGTCCCGACATTCGACTACAGCAAATTCATCGCCACCATCAAAGCCGCGCATGGTGATCTCCAAAAAGGTCGAGCGGGCACCATCCCGCAGTTCGAAATCCTGACGATACGAACGGTTACCTTTGATGCGGTCCCGCGCCCGATCCGCGCGGAATTCGTTCAAACGGCTGTCGAGGGGAGCATCAGTGTCACCGTTCGGCGGGCACCACTTGAAGAAGCGGCCGTTCTCGAAAACAATGCGCCAATCAGCCACGGTCACAACGGCTACGCCTGTTTCCAGGTCACGCAGTAAATCGCCCAGGCTTTCTTCCGGAAAGGCGACGGGCACGGCGGGGGTATCTAATTCAGTGGCGGCAGCTTCTGACATAATGACAGCTCCTATTGCGGCATTCACTAGTGGCGAACGACAAAATTGACCCGATTGTTGAAGTTCTGCACCACCTCGTTGACATCTTCATCATTGAGGTCGAAATCCTCGAGTGTTTCCTGCAAAAGCTCCATCATCTCGTCGAATTCCGCCCGCGTTATGGTAAAACGGGCATGGGCGCGTTCCAGTTCCTGGTTGGAATAGCTGGCGGGCCCACCCATCAGCGATGCGATGAATTTTGTTTGGTGATCAATCTGGCGGCGCATATCGATATTTTCGAAATATTTGCTCAACTCCGGTGAATCGAGAACCTTATCGTAAAAAGACGAAACAACCTTGCTGATGCTTCCAAAGCCGCCATAACGTTCAAAGGTGGATTTTGTCATTATTCTATCTTTCATTTCTTGGTGCCCAGATTTTCAAAAAATGCCGGCCATCTCTGCAACTTGCCGTCCAAAATGGCTGGTGCGGCTGTTGACGGTTATGAATTTAGGTGTGGCGGGTATCTGTTTGATGTCTGCCAACGCGGCGAATTGTTTCAATTGTTTCAGTCGCGAAGGTTTGGATAGGACATAAAAAAAGACGCCGGAAACAGGCGCCTTTGAAATCCGAGTGGTCTGAAATCAAGTCGGGGCGTAAGTATAACCCATGCCGCGTACGGTCTTGATGACCTGGGGTTTGGCCGGGTCCATTTCGATCTTGCGCCGCAGGCGGGCAATACGAATATCGATGGACCGATCATAGGGTTCCCAATTTTTGTGGTGCGCAAATTCCAGCAACTGATCCCGGGTTAAGACCCTGTTCGGACGTTCGACAAAAGCACACAGCAAGTCATACTCCATTGCTGTAATTGAAATCTCGCCACCGGCCTGATCGAACAGACGATGGGTATCCAAATCCAGATGGCAACTGCCGAAACGTACGCGCTGTTTTTCTGTAGCCGCCTGATCTGGAGTGCCGGAGTTCAGGCGGGTACGGCGCAGAACGGTTTTGATCCGCGCAAACAACTCCCGCAGATCAACAGGCTTCGCCAGATAGTCATCCGCACCCATTTCCAGGCCGACAATTCTATCCATCACTTCATTGGCTGCGGTCAGCATAATAATTGGTACGTCGGAGCTTTCCCGTAGAAAGCGCGCCAAGGTCAGGCCGTCTTCTCCGGGCATGTTTATGTCCAAAATGACCAAATCGATCGCTTCACCTGAAGCGATAACCTCGCGCAAAGTGGCCCCGCCCATGGCAGGGGTGACGCGGAAATTCTTGAGTTCAAGATATTCCTGCAAAGTATCACGGATACCCTGCTCGTCATCCACGACAACAATATGATCCATTTCAACCATGACCAATGTCCTTCAACCTGGTGCCATCAAGACCGAAGCAGGAAAAGCTGCGTGATCTTACGGGCCATAGCTTGGGTATAAGCCGCGAACGCACAAAGCACCGTCATATAGGGGTCAATATTTTTTAATTCATAACCAGCCGTGCCATGCGTGTGCATGCCGCTGCTAAATGTCGAGGTATACATTGTTCTTGCTCCGGCCTTAACCGTTCAATCCTACGTTCGATGGTCTTAATGTGCCTCGGCTCAATGTCAGCCCTATGTCCATATTGCCGGGGTTTTGTTTCAATTGTTTCAGTCGGCCAATTGAACCAATTATGTCGTCGCCAAAATTTGCAGAATGAGGGTACGCACATCGCCCGGCGTAATGGGTTTTTCAATATAGGGGCGACCGCTGCCGCGTAGAAAAGATGCCATGTGCTCACTTAAGGTATCGCCGGTCAAAAAGCCTATGCGGTTGAGCAGGTGCGGATGATCCCGGCGCAGGTTTTCAAAAAATGCCGGGCCATCCATTTCCGGCATTCGAAGGTCGCTGAGGATAACGTCAAACTGTTGTCCCCACAGCAGGGCCAGGCCTTCCCGTCCATTGCCGGCGATGGTCGTCTGATGGCCGTCCAATTCCAGAATATCAGAAAGCAAATTGGCGACGCTGGCCTCATCGTCGACGATCAATACCGATAGCTTCGATGTCGAGGGCGCAGAGCTTCCCGAGGCTTCCGCTCTGGGCTGATCCTCGGATACTGCCGGCAGACGCATAACAAAAGTGGTCCCTGATGCCGGGCCGCTTTGTAGTTTTATACGGCCCCCATGAGAGCGCAAGATACGATGACAGAGGGCCAGGCCGATGCCGGTGCCATCGCCGACTTCTTTGGTGGTAAAGAACGGTTCGAATATACGCCGGCGGATATCGTCAGGGATGCCTGGTCCATTGTCCCGGATTTTCACCACCACCATTTTTGCTTCCGGTCGATATAGCGTGACGATGCCCAGTTCTCTTGCACCCGTGGTCTCGCGTAGGGCATGCTCGGCATTCACCATGAGATTGATGAAAACCTGAATAATCTGATCCCCGTCCACCAAAACATTCGGCAATTCCGGGGCGAGTTTCTGGACCACCGTAATGTTGGAGGCGCGCAGGGAATAGCCGGCGACTTCCAGGGCCAGATCAATCAACTCGTTGACACTGGTCGGTGCGCTTTCACCGGGTTGCTGGCGGGCCATGGACAGAAATGTTTTTACAATGCGGGCGCAGCGATCGGCTGAATTGACGATCCGTTCCGCCCGTGCGGCGACGGCTTCATCGTTGGTGGTTTCCTGCAATAACAGGGCCTGCCCGACCACAACAGAGAGCGGATTGTTCAGTTCATGGGAGACGCTGGCCAGCAATTCACCCATGGCAATCATCTTCTCGCTGACATGCAGGACTTCCCGCTGACGGGTCATCTCTTCTTCCAAGGCGCGGTATTCGGTAAGGTCCAGAATGGCCGAGACGATCATCTGTTCGCCCCGGTTTTCCACCAGCCGGGCTGAGTAAGAGGCCCAAAAATTCCTGCCGTCCCCGTCACAAAATTGGATAGCGCGATCTTGCACCAACCCGGTGTCTTGCAGTTCCAGCCAAATTCGGTCCCGGTCTGATTTGTCGGCCCAGTAGTCGCGGGCCACTGGGTTGTCGCCTTCGCCACCACGGCGGAAAAGTTCTTTCGAGGCCGGGCTTTCATACAAAATGTGACTGTCATGGCCACGGCTGACCGTAATGGGTGCGGGGCAACCTTCCAGGATTTGCCGAACCGAGGCCTCACTTTCCCGCAAGGCCCGCTGCATTACCTTGCTTTTCGAAATGTCGGCCAGGGTGATCACCATGCCGCCCTGGCGCGTGGGTTGGGAGGAATATTGAAACCATTTATCATTCGCCAGGCGGTATTCAAAACCAAACCGGGCGTTGCCCTTGCGGCGGTCGTCGATATGGCTCTGGATAAATTTCTCAATCTCCGCATGTTCGCCATGAAATTGTCCACGCGCCATCCCGGTCCGAATAAGCGCCTCAAAGGTCTGGCCAGGTCTGATCACATCCGCGCAGGTCTTGTTGAAGTCACAGTAACGGCTGTTGAAGGTCACCAAGCGATCATCCTGGTCATAAAGGGCAAAACCTTCGGATAAAGATTCGATCGCATCCTCAAGCGTTTCATTGGCTTTGTTGAGAGCGATTTCGCGTTCCTGTTGTTCCGTGACATCAACGATGGAAGTGATGTGCACTTCCCGGCCGCCATGAACGATCAGCCTGGCCGTTATGGCGATCCAGAAAAGGACGCCGTCGGGGCGTTTGTATCTGATGCGACGGTTATGCAAGGCACCGTCACGTCGCAGTTCCGCAATGACCGCGGCCCGATCATCGGGGTCAGCGTACAAATCCTGGACACGGAAATTTTGGTCGGAACCCCAGTCCTGGCCGAATAGTTCCGAGGCTGCCGGGCTTTGATACAAAACATTTCCCGTTTCCACATCCACCAGAATTACCGGTAGGGGATGGCTTTCCACCAGCATGCGGAAATGCTCCGCACTTTCCTGCATCTCAAGTTCCAGCTTCTTTTGGGCATGAATGTTGGTCACCAAGATAATTTGGCCGCCCTCCATTGTCGGGGCCAGGGTGACCCGAACCCAATAGCCCGCAGACATTTTTAGCTCAATACCGGGGCCCGCGGGTTGGCTGATGCGGTGCATGATCCGCTCCACCCATTCGGTCGTTTGCTCGGTCTTTTCACCGTCAAAGGTTTCGATATTTTGCAGAATATCTTCAACCAAACGACGCCGTGGGTGACCGATAAATCGCTCCGGCCCATAGCCGGCGGAAATAGCCAGAATGGAATTGCAGGCAATGACACGGTCGTCACGGTCGGTGACACAAAAGCCGCCGTCAATATTTTCAACGGATTTCTGATAAACCTGCAGCGGGTTTCCGTCCGCCATTTCGTCGCTGATATCGATCATGCAGCCGGCCAGGCTGTTTTCGTCGCCGGCTATTAAGCGCAGGTCATCGCGGTACCAGATATACACGCCATCAGATCGCCGAAAACGATAACGGCAACTAGCCCGCCCGCTTGTTTGCAACGACTGGCAGGCCTTGCGATAGCTGGGTAAATCGTCTGCATGGATTTGGGCATCCCGATAGTCGGGGTTGGAGAGCATTTGCGCGACCGTATGGCCGGTCAGCCCCTCGATATTCTCCGAGATGTAGTGCAACGGGAAATCGCCCAATGAGCCCGTGGCAGCGGTGGCGGCGGTAGCGGTATAAAGAATTACCGGGGAATGGGCCGCCGCCAGGGCCAACTGGCCCGCAGTCTGTGCTTTGGTAAGCGGCCTTTGCGATGACGACATGGCGGAGCATCCATTTAGTTGACTAAAGCAACTGGTTTGTTGATAATATCAAATTGTCATTTAATGCCAGGATAGAAAGATGACGGCGAAAAGCAAGAACCCTGCCACGGCAACACCAGGACCTAAAAATGAAATAGACCCTGAACGGGTTGCCGCTGTGCGTGTTTTCAACCGATTTTACACCAACCAAATCGGCATCCTGCGTGAAGGCTTAATGGACAGCAATTTTCCCCTGGCGGAAGCACGGGTGCTCTACGAACTGGATGCCCGTGGTGAGACAACGGCCAAAGCACTTAGCCAGGACCTCTCCCTGGACCCCGGATATCTTAGCCGTATTCTGCGCGATCTGGGATCGCAGGGCTTGGTGGACAAGCATCCCGCACCCGATGACCGGCGCAAGAATATTTTGCGCCTCAGCCCGGCTGGTTCCCAAGAATTTGCCGGGCTGGAAATGCTTTCGCGGGCTGCCAACGGCAAACTCCTGGCCCCGCTGTCGGAGGCGGATCAGATCCGTCTGGTCGCCGCCATGGAACAGATCAGAAATCTGCTGGCCCCCAATCGAGATGGCAGCGACAGGCGAAGGGCATTCACCCTGCGGGGCCATCGCCCCGGCGACCTGGGCAAGGTCATCGCGCTGCACGGCAGGCTGTATCCCGAAATGTTTGGCTGGGACCATACGTTTGAGGCATTGGTTGCGACCATTGCAGCGGATTTTATCACCAACTTTGACCCGGATTGGGAATGTAGCTGGATTGCCGAAGTTGACGGTGTCTTTGCCGGTTCCGCCTTCGTCGTCAAGGTGGACGAGAATGTCTCAAAGTTGCGGTTGATGATCCTGGATCAAAAGGCCCAGGGCCTTGGTCTCGGCCGGGCCCTGTTGAACGCCTGCATCCAATTCGCGCAATCCAAGGGCTACAAGAAGATGACCCTGTGGACCAATGATGTGCAAACGGCCGCTCGCGCCCTCTATGCCACGGGCGGCTTTGTATTGGTGCAGGCGGAGCCGGGCCACGATTTTGGCGTCGACCTGGTAGCGGAAACCTGGGAACGGCAGCTTTGAGCCGGGAAGGCGGCCTGGCAATTATCGCCGGGATCGTCATGGGCGTCCTGGTCGGTGCGGCCATGGTGGCCACCCGATATGTCATTGGGCAAAGCGATCCGGCCTCCCTCGCCCTATTGCGCTATTCCATTGGCGCGGTGGGTTTGATCCTGCCCGTCCTGTTGATCCGCCGCGTTGCGTTTGCCCGGAGGGATCTGTTGCCCATTGCTTTGTTGGGCATCGGCCAGTTCGGCATTCTTATCGCCCTGCTGAATTACGGTCTGCAATTCATCGGCTCCGGCCTGGGCGCGCTGTTGTTTGCCACCTTCCCGGTGATGACCATGGTCCTGGCCGCCGCCTTGCGATTGGAGGCGTTGACCCTTCTCAAATCTGCCGGCGTTCTGCTGACGGTAATCGGCGTCGGCCTGGCGGTATCCGACGATACTGTATTGCCCGGTTTCAGCGGCGACAATTTATTGGCGGTCGTGGCCATCTTAGCAGCGGCCCTGACCGGGGCCATTTGTTCGGTTTTCTATCGACCATACCTACAAAAGTATCCGCCCCTACAGGTTAGTCTGTTTGCCATGTTTGCATCCGTGGCGTTTCTGGTTCTGCCAGCTGCAGGTGAAGGTTTTTTTGTTGCCCTGCCAAGCTTCACGCCGGGGGGTTGGGCCGCGGTGCTGTTCATCGGCTTCTGCTCCAGCCTGGGATACTACGCCTGGCTGTTTGCCTTGAAGCACGCCACGCCGACACGGGTTGCCATGTTCCTGGCCCTGGGCCCCGTCACTGCCACCGCCCTTGGTACGGCGTTGTTGGATGAACCACTTACCTTGCTTTTCATGGCCGGTCTGGCGGCGGTGATCGCGGGATTGTGGGTGGCGCACATACCCACCAAAGCATTTCCGACGAGGAAATGCTCAGACCCTAAAAAATAGGGCAATTGCAGGTCGGAATTGCTCTGGGGCTGGGCGGGAATAGGCAGAACTGTTAGTGTTGCCCCTGTTCTTTGAGGGAGAGTTCACTGTGCCTAGACGCGTCGCCTTAATCACCGATACCAGCCTGCACCTCGGCCCCGACCTGGCCCGCATCCTGGCAAAGCGGGACCATGATCTGATTTTGGGGAACCCCCTGCCGGGTTTGGTGGCGGAAGTAGAAGCATTGGGCGCTTCCGTGGTCGCGCTCGACGGCATGGAAGATCTGGGCGACGGCCACAACATTGCCCGTCTGATCGATGCCGGTCTGCAACGTTTCGCCCGCCTGGACGCGGCCTGTGTGCGCACCGGGGTCATTATCGGCGGGGCCTTTCTGGAAGCCACGTTGGATCAGTTGCAGACCCTGCAGCGGGCCAATCAGGAGGCCGTCTTTCATACCCTGCAAGCCTTAATGGGCGTCATGGTCCCCACGGGCCAGGGGCAGATCCTGATTATTACCTCCGCCACGGGTAAACGGTTGATGCCGAATTCGTCGTTGTATAGCGCCACCCGCGCAGGTGCCAATATGATGGTCAAAGCCGCCGCCATGGAAGTGGCCGACAAAGGCGTCAGCATCAATGCCCTGGGGACGGCCTTCCTCGACTATCCCGGCTTTATCAAGGCGACCGGCTCGGATGATCCCGAAGTGCGAAAAAAGGTCGAAGGCATGGTGCCCATGAAACGCTTTGGGCAACCGGCGGAGATCGCACATTTCGCCGCCGGGCTGCTGGACGGCGGCAACCAGTTCCAAACCGGGCAATTTTTTTCCATGAGTGGCGGTTGGAGCGATTAGCAATAAGGGGCGCATAATGAGTGACAAAGTACCGACAGGCGCGATGGGCGGACAAGTTGAATACTGGAATTCGGACGCCGGGAATAAATGGGTTGCCAATCAGGAAAGATTGGATCGGCAATTGGGCATTTTGACCGACCGTCTGTTCGAGCATACGGACATTCAGGTCGGCGAGCGCATCATTGATATTGGCTGTGGAACCGGTGCCACCATTCTTCGTTCGGCACCAGCCACCGGCACCGGCGGCACGGTACTGGGGCTTGATATCTCCCACCCCATGCTGGATCTGGCCCGCAAGCGGTCCAAAGAACAAGGTGGCATGGCGCATCTGGAATTGAGGATTGCCGATGCCCAGAACGAAACCTTTGATCCAGGCGGCTACGATTTAATAATGTCACGCTTCGGTGTGATGTTTTTTGATGACCCTGTAGCTGCCTTCGCCAACCTGTTGTCCGCCTTACGTCCGGGCGGTCGCCTCTGTTTTGTCTGCTGGGGGCCCCTTGCCAACAACCCTTGGTTCAACATTCCGCGTACGGCAGCGATCCAATATCTGGGCACACCCGCGCCCGCGCCACCGCGCGCGGCTGGGCCCATGGCCTTTGCCGAAACCGACTATGTCATGGATATTCTCACCGGCGCCGGATATGCGGATATTCGGATCGAGACCGAAACATGCGACCTAGTCGGCGCTGCCACGGTCAAGGAAACGGCCAACATCTCCCTAAACACCGGCCCAGCCTATAGATTGTTGAAGTCGCAAAACGCATCACCCGAAATCGTCGCGTCTATTGAGGCTGATATCGAGACGGCTTTCGCACCCTATCTGCAATCTGATGCTGTGAAGGTTCCCGCCGAGCTGCATTTCGTTCACGCCAAAAAGGTTTGATCATGGCCGACGTACATTATTTGGGTATTACCGAGGTTGGCAAATTATTGCGCCAGGGAGACCTGGGCGTGGTGGAGCTAACCCAAACTATGCTGGACCGCATTGAGCGCCTGGATGCTGACTTGAACAGCTATATTACCGTGACGGTAGAGACTGCCCTGAGCCAGGCTACGATAGCAGAGCGGGAATTGCGCAGCGGCCGGGATCGCGGTCCCTTGCACGGCATCCCCATTGCCCTGAAAGACCTGATCGAAACCAAGGACATCCGCACCACCTTCGCCTCCCGCGCCTACAGCGACTATGTCCCCACCGCCGATGCCGCCGCGACCCGGGCCTTGGCGGAGGCCGGCGCGGTGCTGTTGGGTAAAACCAATCTTTCCGAAGGCGCGGCAGACAGCTCGTCGCAATCCTCGGCCTTCGGCGGGCCGCGTAATCCCTGGAATACGGACTATATTACCGGTGGTTCGTCGGGCGGGTCAGGTGCGGCAGTAGCCGCCGGGTTAGCCTTTGCCGCCCTGGGCAGCGATACCGGCATGTCGATCCGCCAGCCGTCGGCCCTGTGCGGGATCGTCGGCTTGAAACCGACTTTTGGCAGGGTCTCGAAACAAGGCGCCATGACATTATCGGATTCCCTCGATCACCTGGGCCCGATGACCCGGTCCGTGGAAGATGCGGCCCTGGTCCTTCAGGTTCTGGCAGGTTTCGACCCTGATGATCCCTGCAGTGTGGATCTGCCGGTGCCTGATTATTTGGCCGCCATGTCAGCGGTACGGATTAAGGGCGCGCGCCTGGCCATTCCCCGAAATGATCTTTTTACCAACACGGACCCGGAGTGGATCGCCGCCACGGAAGCCGCCATCGCGCTATTTAGGGATCTGGGCGCGGTGGTGGAAGAGATAACCCTGCCCGATCTGGACGGCTTGTTAAGCCTTGGAAACCTGATCGTGGTGACAGAGGCGGCGGCCTATCATCGGCAGCGGTTCGCCGAGAGGCCGGAGGATTTCGGCCCTGAGCTGACCCAGGTTATCGGCAGAGGGGAAAGCTATAACGCCGCCGACTATATTTTGGCGCAACAAAACCGCCAGGCAGCGAAGGCCGCTTATCTGGCAGCATTCGAAGGCTTTGACGCCATGGTGCTGCCAACCACCACCCTGGCAGCCTGCCCGGTTGCCGAAGACGCCTATCCCCTGGTGCGGCCCCGGTCCCGCAACACCCTGCCGTTCAACACCCTGGGTTGGCCGGGCATATCCGTACCCTGCGGCCTGGCCGAAAACGGCATGCCCATGGGCCTGCAGATCGTCGGCCAGCCATTTGCCGAAGCCACTGTCCTGGCCCTGGCAAATGCTTATGAAGATGCCACGGACTGGCCCCGCCACGCGCCTGTCTAGGGTCTTTCCATCACGCCGGACCAGCCCACGCCCCCTCCCAGCCACCCACTGGATCATCCTTAATGGGTGGCCGGGAGGGGGCGTGGGCGGCTTGGAATTTCTATTCCATGGAGAGAGAACCTACACGTCGGCGTATTTCTCTACCACATCCCGCCAACCCAAGACTTCCTCCGGCGTGCCCAGGCGGGTTTGCAATCCGGCCATGGGGGTGACGGGTACCAACAGGCGGTCAACGCCGGCAGCGGCCAGGGGCGCGATCTCATCCAGATCATCCGGCATGGATGTGGTGATTTCAATCGCATCCGGATCACGGCCATGTTCGATGGCGCTTTCCTTGGCGATGGCAATCAGTTCCGCCGGTGCGCCCCGGGCCGGGAAAAAGCCATCGCCCAGACGACCGGCCCGCCGGGCCGCCGGTTTGGAATGGCCGCCGACAATAATCGGCACGCTGCCATTTACCGGTTGCGGGCGACAATAGATATTTTCGAAGCTGGCGAAGTCGCCTTTGTAGGTGGATTTCTCCTGGCCCCATAGGGCCCGCATAGCGGCGACATAGTCATCCGTGCGGGGGCCCCGGTCATCAAAAGGCGTGCCGATGGCATCGAATTCTTCCCGCATCCAGCCGACCCCGATGCCCAACAGCACCCGACCACCGGACATGTAATCCAGGGTGGCGATCTGTTTGCCGGTGATCACCGGGTTGTGCTGGGGCAGGATCAAAATGCCCGTGGCCAATTTGATCCGCGTGGTGGCTGCGGCCACATAGGCCATCCAGATCAACGGATCGGGCAGGGGAACATCATCCTTACCGCCCGCCATCTTGCCATCGTCGGAGTATGGATAGGCCGATTGATAGCCTTCGGGAACAATGGTGTGTTCAACGGTCCAGGCGGATTCAAAGCCTGCTTCCTCACCTGCCTGTACCAGCTCCACCGCTTTTGCGGGGTCCACGTAGCGGCCGGTGTTGCAATAACGCAATCCGAATTTCATAGCTTCATTCTCCCATTTAAAACTCTAAAGGTTCAAAAAACGCGACGCCGCCATCCACAACAGACGCACGCCAAAGATTGTCAGCAGAATAGTTAGGGCAAGGCGAAAGCGATCATCGCCCATGCGGTGGAGCACTCGCCGCCCCACCAGTGTACCGATAAATCCGGTGACAATCATACCGCCGATCAAGGGTAGATAGGGCGCATAGTTAAATCCCAGAATACCAAACACGGCAATTTTCAGGCCATGTTGAAAGACCATACAGCCTGCCTGGGTGCCGACATGGGCCATACGGTCCAGGTTCAGGCTTTTCAAAATGGCGGCCACCAATGGCCCGGTGCCGCCAATGAACATGGTCAAAAAGCCCGACGCCCCGCCACCTAACCACAAAGTGGCCCGGCCAAACCCGAACGAGGTCTTGCCCCAGGCCGACCACAGGACGAACGACCCCACGGCCAGGAACAACAGCCAATCCGGCAGGCGCACCGCGATCATGCCGCCGATGGCAGCACCCACCGCGCCGCCGATTGTGATAGGCAACAGCGCCGGCCAGTGGATATAGCGGGCCATGACCGTGGATCGGGAAATGTTGGAACCGATCTGGATCACCCCGTGTACCGGGATCAGGGCCACGGCCGGCACGATCGTCGCCATCACCGCAAGCAATACCATGCCGCCGCCCAATCCGAACGCGGCGGAGATGAACGAGGTTACCGCACTAAGCCCCAGCAGCAGGAAGGCCACCCATGGCGCAATTTCACCGGGCAGCAAACTTTGATACTGGTCCGCCCAATCAATAATGCTCAACGATCCAGCCTAAACCGGATCGTCCAGGCGATAAACCCGATTTGCCGTATCATGATATAGCGCCGCCTTTTCACCGGCGGTATAATCCGCTGTCAGATGCTTAAAACTGTTCCACAGGACATTGTAGCTGCAGGAACACATATCCACCGGAAAATTGGATTCAAACATACAGCGGTCGACACCGAATTGTTCGATGGCATGGTCATAGTAGGGCCGGGTCGCCTGCATCAATTCTTCCGACCCCGGCGGCCGATCCCGTTCGTGCCAGCCAAAGCCGTTCAATTCCATATTGATGCCGCCCAACTTGGCCACCACGTTCTGACAGCGGGCCAACTCGGTCACGTCCGTTTGCCATTGGGCAAAATCATCATTCCGCTTGCCTGCGTAGGGCCCGATGCCAAGGGGGCCGCCGAAATGATCCAGAATAATCGTA
>Ga0233439_10000475_pt1 | contig 60109 bp, 57 predicted proteins | sample SI_123_September_6_FD_182713 | JGI IMG/M metagenome (GOLD analysis project Ga0233439, IMG submission 182713) | Seawater microbial communities from Saanich Inlet, British Columbia, Canada - SI_123_September2016_100_MG | ecosystem: Environmental > Aquatic > Marine > Inlet | place: Canada: British... | reverse complement strand
AGTGCAATAAATTCTAAAAATAAAAAAATCACAATTTCAAAAATTATTTTTGGAGGAATGACATTGGGTTTTGGAATGTCATCTTGGGGAGGAGACCAATTTTTTATAATTCCTATAGGATTGTTTATTTTAGCATTACCATTTGTTAGAAAAGATCATAAATTTTTACTATGGGGTGTTCCACTATTTGTGATAACATTCATTTTAATTTCAAGTCTGTTTGAAAGACCTGGACCAAATTTTGTATATTCTTTAGGTGGACTTTCATTACTAATTCCAACTATATTTCTCATTAGTAGTATATTTATTCAAAAAATAAGTAAAAGTGAAAATAAAATAAGAAATTGTTTATTTTTACTAATTTCTATTATTATAATTGGATCATTTTTATTAATAATAAACGAGGAATCAAATGTTTTACCCTTACCTAGTTTTAGATATCTAAATGCAATGAATCCATTTTTAACAACTATTGATCCTTTAGTTGATTCTGTTGCAGAACATGCTACTCCTACCATGGCACAATCTTTTCTCTTTCATTCTATTTTGATGATATTTTCTGGACTTGGTATTTGGTTTATTTTATCTAAAAAATCATTTCAATCTAAAATTATTATTAAAAATGATATGAAAATCTTTGTTCTTATTATCGGAATAACTGGAATTTATGTTAGTTCTTCATTTATTAGATTAGAAGTATTTGCATCTATATCTTTAATTATTTTAGCTTCTATTGCATTATCTGTTCTAAGTAAAGAAATTTTTAAAATTAATTTATCGAGTAAGAGATCTTACATATTAAAAATTTCATACGTTGTATTAATTTTTACATTATTTATCATCCCACTTGTTTTTCCTGCTAATGCTAATTGGATTAGTGGTGTAGATACTCCTCCAACAATACTTACTGGAGCAACAAATCACCCACCTAGTAATGATTGGCTAGAAGCTCTTGAATGGATAAAACTTAACACTCCTGAAAATTCAGTTATTGCATCATGGTGGGATTATGGATATTGGATTCAAACTCTATCTGAAAGAGCAACACTATCTGATAATTCTACAATTCATACTTCAGTAATTCAAGAAATTGCTCGTATGTTCCTTAGTACTCCTGATGATGGTTGGAATATGCTTCAAAAGATGAATGCTGATTATGTTGTTGTGTTTATTGCTGGTGAGAGATTAGATGCACAATATGATGATGAACAAGTATACTATCTAGCTCATGGTGGAGATGAATCTAAAATACCATGGTTTATTCGCATAGCTGAATTACCTGAAGAAAAATATTTGGAATCTAATTCTTTTACTGGTACTGATTATTTTTGGAATGAGACATTGTTAGGTAAAATTATTCCATTTAAAACAGTGACACATTATAATATTGCACTTCAAAAAGAAACTAGTGTTTTTCAACCTGGATTTATTCCATTTAGTATTAAAGAAATTAAATATGACTCTTACAATGATCCATTGAAATTAGTTTATGCATCCCCAAGTTTCTATGATGAAAAACCTGGACCTATGACTGCCATATTTGTTTATGAAGTAAATAAAAATTATGTTCCTAATTCTATTACTGAATAATTTTTTCAAATAATATAAAATAGGATATTTTAATCCAAGAGCTTAAAAGATCTAGTTTTAATTTTTATTATTATGAAAATCCTGTATATTTCTCCAAGATATGATGGTGGAATTGGGGGTCATGCAAAAAGAGTTGCAGAAAAATTACGTGAATATGATCATGATATTACTTTAATGGTAATACCTCATGTGCCTATAAAAAAATTAAAAAATCCCTCTTTTACTTTATTTGGAATTTTAAAAGCACTTGTAAATCGTGAAAAATATGATGTTGTACATGCATGGAATATTCCATCGGCATTTATAATGAAAAAAATTAAGGCAAAGAAAAAAGTTTTGTCAGTTCATGGAATTTATGGTCAACAAGTAGAACAAATACATTCTAAAACTATTGGCAAAATTGGAAAAAAAGCTGAAGAAAAAGCATTTCAAATTCCTGATGTATTTACTACTGATTCAAAATATGTCCAAAATTTTTACAAAAATAAATTGGAACTTGATTTTATACACTTATCTGCTCCTCTAGATATATCAAAATTTCAAGAAATAAAAAATTCTGAGAAGAAAAAAAATCAAATTATTTACATTGGTAGAGATAGTTTTGAAAAAGGAATAGATATTTTAAAAAAGATTGAAAATAAAATTGATGGAAAAGTAGTTTATTGTACAGATTCTCCATGGGATGAAACAATGAAAAAATTAAAAGAATCTACAATTTTAGTAGTTCCCTCTAGAATGGAAAGCATCCCACAAGTAATCAAAGAAGCATTTTATCTAAAAATTCCTGTAATTGCTACGAATGTTGGAGGTATATCAGAATTGATTAAAAATGGAGAAACTGGAATATTAGTTGAATCTAAAAATTTTTCATCCCTACTTGATGAGATAAATCAATTACTAAAAAACACAATTTTACAAAAAAAATTATCTGAAAATGGACATAAATTCATCATAGAAAATTATACTTGGGACTCATTGTATCCAAAGTATATTGATTTTTATCAAAATCTAATTAAATAAAATTATGAAATCTTTTTCATTAATTTTTTCAAACCCTCTTCTAGTTTAATTTCTGAGTGCCAATCTAAATATTTCTGAGTATTCAAAAGATCTGCTTGACTAAGTTTAACATCTCCTTTTCTAGATTCTTCAAAAATTGGTTTGATATTCTTATTTGAAATTTTAATCATTATTTTTGCTAATTCCAAAATTGTTGTTGGGACGCCAGTTCCAATATTGAAAAAACCATTTTTTGTATCTGATAACATTGCTTGAAGATTTGCACTAGCTATATCTTCAACTGATACAAAATCCCTAACTTGTTTACCATCTCCATAAATTATTGGAGAAGTTTTATTCTTTAAACACTCTAAAAACTTTGTAATAACTCCTGCATATGTTCCTGTTTGACCTTTACCAAACACGTTGAAATATCTTAATCCTATAATTGAGCATCTTTCTTTAGAATATCTTTCTGCAAGATTATCTTTTTCAACTTTAGTTTTTCCATAGGGGTTTATGGGATTCTTAGGCTCATCTTCTTTAATGGGAATTTTTTCAGTTTTACCGTAAACACTTGAACTACTAGCATAAACAACCTTTACGCCAATTTTTTTGGCAATTTTAAATATATTTTCGGTACCGTTCACATTTACATCATGATATTCTTCAGGTTTTTCAAAGGATTCTGAAACTAATGTCAATCCTGCTTCATGAAAGATTCCATCCATATTTTGTATGTGATTTTCAAGTAATGAATAATCTCTAACATCCACTTGACGAAATTCTAATTTGTCTGAATTATGTAAATTTTCTTTTTTCCCAGTATGCATATTATCCAGTACTAAAACGTCATGATTTTTTTCTAATAGTAACTTGGTTATATGACTACCAATAAATCCGGCCCCTCCCGTAACTGCAAATCTCATAAAATCATTTTTTTTAACGCATGTTTAAATCTTAATTATAAATCATAACCCTAAATAATAAATAAATATCCATCATAATATTCAAGGTAAATAAAATGAATAAAACAATAATTAAAATGTCTGAAGCAGAATTAAATAATAATATTCAATCTGAAAATATACAAGTTTGTGTAATAGGAATTGGTCGAATTGGCCTTCCTACAGCCTTATCTTTTGCAAATTCAGGATTCAATACAATTGGAATGGATATTAATGAAAATCTTGTTGAAAAAATCAATAATGGTATTTTTCCTCTTAAGGATGAACCTGGATATGATGTAATGTTTGATAAGGTTAGATCAGAAAAAAAATTCAAAGCAACTTCAAAAATTGAAAGTATAGTATCAAACTCTGATGTTATTTTATTATCACTTCCAACTCCTATGAATTCATCTAATGTACCAAATTATTCTGCTCTAAAATCTGTTGGAAAACAATTACATGATTTTCTTTCAAAGGGAACATTAGTGATTGTAGAAAGTACAATTGAGCCTGGATTTGTTGAAAATACATTAATTCCAATTATTGAGGGGGATGATAAAAAATTAAAGGCAGGACAGGATTTTGCTATAGGTGTTTGTCCTGAAACTGCAAATCCTGGACAAATTTTAAACGATTTTGAAAAACTTCCAAGATTAGTTGGAGCAATTGATGATAAAACAAAAGAGATAATAACAAAAATTTATCGTCATGTTTTTACAGTTGATCTTATTCCAATGCCAAATTGTAAAACTGCAAATGCTGTAAAACTTACCACAAATGTATTTCGAGATCTTAATATTGCATTTGTAAATGAGCTAGCAATTATTTTTGAAAAATTGGGAATTGATGTAATGACTGTTTTAGAGGCTGCAAAAACAAAGTATAATTTTCAGATACATTATCCGGGACCTGGAGTTGGAGGTCCATGTTTACCTGTAAATTCATACCAATATTTGAATACTGCAAAAGAAAATGGTTTGTCATTAAAATTGGTTGAAACTGCAAGAGAAGTTAATGAAAGTATGCCTCTTCATGTAGTAAAATTACTGTCTAATGCATTTGATGAACAAAATAAATCTCTTAATGAATCAACTATTTTGTTACTTGGAGTTTCGTATAAGCCAGATGTAAAAGATATCCAAATTTCCCCTGCAGAAAAAATTATTGAAAAATTAAAAGAATTAAATGTAAATATTAGAATCTATGATCCTTATTTTTTATCAGAAAATATTTTTGGAATAGATTCAGAAACAAATCTAATTGATGCACTTTCAAATTCTGATGGGGTAATTCTTGTTACTCCGCATAAGGAATTTCATGACATTGAACCTAAATTTTTAAAATCCAAATTACGAAATCCTATTTTTATTGATACAAGATGTGTTTTAGATCAACATGAAGCAATCAATGCTGGATTAATTTATCGTGGACTTGGCAGAGGAAAATTATAACAATTCAAAGATCTCAGATATTATTTCAAATATCTTAACTCTTCGTTATAACCCATCCCAAAATTCATCAATACCTGAATTAATTTGGAAAGATTTTACTCCTAATAATAATAAAATTTCTGAAGTAATTATTGAGGAGAAAATTGAAAATTATCTAAAACAAAATCTTAATAATTCGAATTCTACCGTTTCTATTTCACTTAGTGGTGGTATTGATTCATCTTTAGTTCTTGGATATATTAGAAAATTATTTCCAAATATTACAATCAAAGCTGTATCAGTAAAATTTTCTGAAAGTACTGATGAAACACAAGATGCCAAAAAAATTGCAGAACATTTTGGAGCAGAACATAATATCCTTGAAGTTGATAATTATTTAGAAATTTTACCTTCTGCTATTGGAATAACTAAAATGCCTTTTTGGGATAATCATTGGTATTTTATATCACAATTCGCGAGCAAAAAATCTAAAATTTTAGCCTCAGGAGATGGGGGTGATGAGATTTTTGGAGGATACACGTTCAGATATGAGAAATTTCTATCTCAAATTCATTCCAATTCTACACCAATTGAAAAAGTAGAAGCATATCTCAATTGTCATGAGCGTGATTGGGTAATTGATCAAAATGAAGTATTTGGAAATAAATTAAATTTTTCTTGGGATAAAATTTATTCAACATTATTACCCTTCTTTGATAACTCGTTAAACTCTTTGGGGCAGGTTTTTCTAGCTGATTATAATGGAAAATTACGATATAATTTTTCTCATGTTAACAATTCATTAAATAATCATTTTGGATTAAAATCTATTTCACCACTTTTATCGAATGATTTAATTTCACTTTTATCAAATTGTGATTATCAAAGTAAATATGATAAATCTCAAAATATGGGGAAGATCTTTTTGAGAAATTTATTGGATGATTTTGGTATTTCACATTTAATATCTAAAACTAAATTAGGTTTTTCAGTAAATACATCTAATTTGTGGAAAAATTATGGTAAAGAAATTTTTAATTATTATTTAGAAAATGGAATGGTTGTTAAAGATGGTTGGATAAATCAAGAATGGATATCAAAATATTCAAACAGAACTGATTTAGATATTCGAATTGTAAATAAATTATTAGGAATTTTGGCATTAGAAATTTGGTACAGAATTTTTATTACTAAGGACATGAATCCTCGTTCAAAATTATTTTAATTTATATTTAATTCTGATTTTATTTTTTTTACAAATCCTTCTGCAATTTTCTCCCATGAAAAATTTGTCTCTACAAATTTTCTTCCTATTTTACCCATTTGTTTAGATTCTTTTTGGTTTTCTAAAATATATGAAATTTTTTCAATCAAATCTTTTGAATTCCCTTTTTTCACAAGAAATCCTGATTTTTTATCTTCCATCAATTCTGGAATACCTCCAACATTTGTTGCTAAAACTGGCTTTTCCATCAATTGGGCTTCTTGTAATGTGAGAGGTGACATATCTATGCCTGAAATTAATGCATAAACATCAATTTCTGATAAAAATTGTCTTACTTTTTCTGGATAATCTAAACGTCCCATCCATTTGAAATTTTGAAATTTTTTTAATTCTTTCAATATTTCTTGAACATAAGGGCCATCTCCTGCCCAATAGAATGTAACATTTGGGAGTTTCTCTAATACTTTTTTTAATGTTAACAATTCTTCTGTCTTACCCCAAATTACAGCTCCTTGAACTAAACCAACACATGGATGTTGTAGTTTCATTCCATCTTCATGATGCCATTTAGATGAATCAATTCCACTTTGTAAAACATAAGTTGATTTACTAGGAAATTTCTCTTGAACAATTTCATCAAGATATTTACAAATAGGCATTATAATTTTTGAACCTTTAAAATTTTCTTCTCCTAACTTTTCCCATTTTTTAATTACTATATTTTTTGGAAAAGATTTGTAAACTGTATTTTTTGCCCATTCAATTTCTTTCCAAAAATCCCCTCTTAGATGCACTATTACTGGCAAATTAGATTTGATAGCAGTAATTCCAAAGTGCCTTTGTCTATCTACAAAAATTGCATCCGGCTCAAAATCTTCAATTATTTTTTTAAATTGAGAATTGGATTGAATCCAATTAGAAATTTTTCTACTAGGAAAACCATCCATAACATCAACATCATTAACTAGTTTGTATTCAACGCCAAATTTTGAAATAGCTTCTCCGAATTCTTTTAAATGAAAAAATTTAGAACTTGCCCCACCAATTAATAATCGCATTTCTATAAGTTCATTTTTTTTGAAAGTAATTAACTTAGTTACTAATTATGTGTTATCTGGTCTTAGATTAGTAAATTTTTATATGTAGACCAAAATTTTAAAAATATTGAAATCAAATTTAATCAATTTCATAGTATGTCCTAAATGTAAAAGTAAATTTCATCTAAAATCTGAGAAAATACAAAATGATGATGTTCAAAAAGGCACTCTGATTTGTTCAAAAAACCATAAATTCCCAATTTTTAACGGTGTTCCTAGATTGGTAGTGGATAATGAAAAGAATTTTGCTAAAACTGAATTAGCTTTTTCTTCAAAATGGAATACTTTCAACAAATCATATCATAATAAACAATGGTATGACAAACAAAGAAAATGGTTTTTGGATAGATTTGGTTGGAAAACACTCTCAAAATTTCTTAATTTTTTGAATAAATGTGATTATATTTTAGATGCTGGAACTGGAGTGGGAAATAGTGCTCATTGGTTCTCTGCAAATAAAAATTCTATAGTTTTTGCTATTGATGCAAGCGAAAGTGTACTTTTTGCAAATAAGAAATATGGAAAATTTAAAAATATTCATTTTTTACAGGCTGACATTCGTCAGTTACCCTTCAAAAAAAATTTTTTCAGCTTTATTTGTTCTGATCAAGTATTACATCACACAAAAGATACTAAAACATCTTTCATTAATTTAACAAAACATTTGAAAAAAAATGGTTTTATTTCAATTTATGTTTACAAAAAGAAAGGCCCTGTAAGAGAATTTTCTGATGATTTTATTAGAAAAATCATGGTAAACAAATCTGAAAAAGAATGTATGAAATTTTCTAAAGCAATGGCTACTTTAGGTCAAAGTCTAAGTAAAATAAACAAAAAAATTACCATTACTGAAGATATTCCAACTCTAAAAATTAAAGCTGGTACATATGATATCCAGCGTTTTATTTATTGGAATTTCTTGAAATGTTGGTGGTCAGGGGATGTTTCATTTAAACAAAGTATTGCAACAAACTTTGATTGGTATTTTCCAAAGTTTGCCTATAGGCATACTCCTGATGAAGTAAAATCATGGTTTAAACAGGCAAAAATCAAAATAACTCATTTTCAAGAAATTGAAAGTGGAATTAGTGTTACTGGAAAACTCTCTACATAAATTTTTTATGACTAGACGTATGTAATTTTTTTAAGAAAACAATTATTGAATATTATGTGAATTATTTTATATTATACTGCAAAATTTAATTATAATCTTAAAGAATTAAAGGATCTACATGGGAGAAATTACTGGAAAAATTAAAGACATTTCATATGTTGGAATTGCAGATGTTGTATCTAAAGGAATAGCTGCAATTTTCTGGTTCTATATTGCTTCAGTTCTTGAACCCTCTAGTTATGGTGAAATTACTTACATCTTTTCAATTGCAGGTATTTCTTCAGCAGTATCTTTACTCGGTTCTTCAAACACTGTTACAATTTATGTAGCCAAAAAAATTCAAATTGAATCAACATTATATTTCCTTACTTTAATAACTGGAATAATTTCTTCAATTATTTTATTTTTTATATTTTTAGATATTGGATTAAGTTTTCTGAATATGGGGATTTTAGTTTTTTCTCTTATCACTGCAGAAATTTTAGGAATGCAATTGTATCAAAATTATGTTAAAGTAATTATCTTTCAAAAACTTTTGATGGTGTCTCTTGGAATTTCATTTTATTATCTTTTTGGAGAAGATGGAATAGTTACAGGAATTGCAATATCTTATTTTCCTTTCATTTATTTCATTATCAAAACTTTTTTGAGAGTAAAAATTTCTTTTTCAATGCTATCTAATAGATCTCATTTCTTGATCAATAATTACATACAAACATTATCTGGTGCATTTAGTAGTTCGCTAGACAAATTAATTATTGCATCTTTATTTGGATTTGCTTTATTAGGTAACTATGCTTTAGGTTTACAATTCTTGGTTATCTTGGTAATGTTACCTGAAGTTGTGCGAAAATATCTGATGGCTCAGGAGTCAAAAGGTATTATAAATAAAAAATTAAAAACCATTTTGATTATTACTTCTACTCTTCTTACAATTTTAGGTATAGTTGCTGGTCCTCCTGTAATGTCCTATTTTTTCCCCAAATTCATTGAAGCACAAGATATCATTCGTATAGTTAGTTTATCTGTAGTCCCTACTACAATAATGATGATTTATCATACTAAATTTTTAGGAATGGAACAAGGCAAGCATGTATTGATTACTTCATTATCTAGAACAATTTCACATTTGATCTTAATTATTGTTTTAGGTAGTATGTATGGTGTAAATGGAATTGCAGCATCTTTAGTAATTGCATCTACAATATCTGCAATTTATGCATATTATGCAAATCAAAAACTTGTAAAATATTAATTTAAAATCCACACTTTTGTATCTCAAACTTTAAACATGCATAATATTTCTTTCAATTATTGACAGAAAATTCAAAAAAATCTCTTTTTGAAAGATTTTCAATCAAAATGAAAAGAAAATTTTCAAAACCAGAATATGGTAAAAGGTGGCCTGAACAAACTATTGAATGGTATAAAAAAATCCATGATGAAAATTATCTTATTCATGAACATTTTAAAAAATATTTAAAATCAAAAAATGATGTTAATTCTGTATTGGAAATTGGATGCGGAAAAGGCATTTATCCAATTTTTAATAAAGAACTTTTTGATAAAATGGAATATACAGGAATTGATATATCTCCAAGTGCAGTGAATTACTGTAAAGAGAACTCCAAATTTTTATTTATTTGTGATGATTTTATCAAAATAAATTTAGAGAAAAATTTTGATTTAGTATATTCTCATGCTGTAGTGGATCATGTTTATGATATTGACGCTTTTATCTCCAAAATTATTGATCATACTAATCATCATGCATTCATTAATTCATATCGTGGATATTTCCCCAATCTTGAGTCTCATGAGATGCAGTGGGATGGTTATGAAGGATGTTATTTTAATCAATTATCTATCAAACAAATCAAAAAACTTCTATCTCAAAAAGGTTTGAGTGAATCAGAATACAAAATCTATTCACAAGAAAGTGGACAAAAAGATGAAAATGTCAATCTACAAACAACAATAGAAATTAACAAAAAATCTTAAAATCCTTTAACATGATTCATTATTATAATTCTATTATTTCGATATTTTTAGATAATTTAAGGCTAAAATAATTGAGTTTCATCAAAGTCAAAATTTACTAACTCTTATTTTTTATAGAGAACTGAAATAAACTTCTTATGAATAACCTCGTTAAACAAACCATTCAAAAATTAGCTCATCTATGTGGTTATGAAATAACACAAAAATTTCCTACTGATATTGATACTGAGGATCTCCAGATTATTGATTCTGTAAAACCATTTACAATGACTAATACTGAAAGAATATTCTCACTAATTCAATCTGTACGTTATGTTATTAAAAATGATATTCCTGGTGATATTGTAGAATGCGGTGTATGGAAAGGGGGCTCTATGATGGCATCTGCTAAAACATTGTTACAGCTACAAAATCAAGAAAAACATCTATTTCTTTTTGATACTTTTGAAGGTATGACAAAACCAGAAGATATTGATGTATCAAAATCAAATATTGTTGCATCAGAAGAATTTAACAATACTAAAGTAAATTTAGATAGTTCTTCTTGGTGTAGAGTAACATTAGATGATGTAAAATCTAATCTTTATAGTACTGGATATGATAAATCAAAAATTCATTTCATTAAGGGGAAAGTTGAAAAGACATTGCCTTCTGATGAAATAAAATCTATATCAATTTTAAGATTAGATACTGATTGGTATAAATCCACAAAACATGAATTGATTCATCTATTCCCAAAAATCTCAAAAGGAGGAGTTTTGATTATAGATGATTATGGATTTTGGCAAGGTGCAAAACAAGCAGTAGATGAATATATTTCTGAAAATAATATTAAAATTCTATTAAATAGAATTGATCATACTGGTAGAATTGCTATAAAACAATAATTACTATATTGATTAATCATTATTGTTTTTCATTTTAAAATATTGTTTAAAATCAATTTCATAAATTTGAACAACATAATCAAATTGTTTATCTTTAGAATCAAAAACTTTAGTTAGAAACGGAAATTTTTCTACATCAAATATGGATTGATCAAGAAAATTGTTTCTATTTTTATCATCAATTACAATATGAGACAAGCCTATGTTTTGACCATATTCAATCAATTCATTTAATGAATTGAGATTTTTTGTAGGAATTACATTAATTTTATCTAAAGTTGACGATTTAATCGATATTTTGTCTTCTCTTTCAAGGAAAAAATATGATTGTAATTCTTGTGTTAATTTTGGAATTTGTGCTGGTATTATGTATACAGATTCAGGATAATATTGATTCACTCCCATAGTATTTTCTGAAATATATTCTGCAATCATGTAAGCTTCTGTTTCATGTTGCGTATCCCACATCTTAAATTGCATAAATATAGATGAAGAAATTAAAATTCCAATTACCAGTAATACTAAAACCAAATTTTGTTTCTTAAATTGATTTAGTATCTTTGGCAATGCTAAAACTGATACAACACAAAATAATGGATAAATAAAATAAAAATATCTTGTTTCTTCTAATGGAAGCGAATAAGCAAACAATGCTGGAAGCGACATTGAAATCATTGATATTATCACTCCTACTTTCATCCAATTCATTTCTCTAAAAAGAAAGATAATGCCTATTGGAACAAAAAAGATGAAAATTGGAATTAAATTCCATATCAGATATTTGGGAAAATACTCCAAACTTGTTAAAATAGCATCTGGAAGTGATCTAGGTGGTGTTACCCAATTTGGATCAATTTCTGTTGGAGGATCTAGACTTGTGTTTAGTGAGTTTGAAATTCTATAAAAAAGACCATCTGTTTCTTGAACATCAATTTTGTATAATGAAATTGGCATTATAATTAAAAAGAAAATTATACCTGCTATAACATATTTTGGAATAATTATTTTGTTCTTTTTAGATTTTAGAATAAATATTATTGAAATCCCAATAAACAAAAACAAACCTTCACTTCTTACTATTGTTGCCAATCCTGAAAAAACAAAAGCAAAATAAGCTAATTTTTCCCTTGAATCAAAAATCAATGCTAGTGAACATGCACTTAAAAAAATGTAAAGTGGATCTGCTATACCTAATAATGAATTTTGAATAATTCTTGGTTCAAATACAAAAATTGTAGCACCTATTATACTAAATGAACTATTAACAAACTTTCTACATAAATAATAAATTGGAATAAAAGTAAATGTAGAAATAATTATTGATAACATTCTCTGTAATTCCATATATGAGATAGAATTTTCAAATGAAAAAAGAGAGAAAAATCCAGATAAGAAAATTGGCCATCCATTATTGATTGGGGTATAATTTAGTGGAAGTTTTCCTATTGTAGTAATATCCATTGCATAAAAAAAGTATTCAAGTGAATCAAAAGCTAATGGAATATCAAATGGAAAATAACTTATACGTAAAGTAAATCCAATAATCCCAATTATTGATAAATATAATAAAATAATTTTAGTAGAGTGATTTTTAGAAATTATTTGATTTGACAGTTTTAGTCACTTCTTCTTTCTCTTACTACATTTACTAGTGAAAATAACATTATAGATGTCATTAACATCATTATTCCTCCTAGAATTGCACCTACTCCAATTAATGCAATATTTGTAACAATTTGACGTGTTTCACTAAAAGCTTGCAATGTCCAAATAATAAAAAACAAACCGATTCCAAAAAGAATCATTCCTGGAATTCCATAAAATCTTAATGGTCGTTCTATGGATATGAATTTCATTGTATTTAGTAATACTGAGACTCCATGTGATACTGGATGGTGAGTCGATGTTTTTCCTTCGTATAGAACAATTATTGGAACTTCTTTAATTCTAAAATTTTTTTTATCTGCTTTAATTAAAATTTCAGTTGAAACCCCCATACCATATTCAGATGGAATTATTTCTGTTAGTACTTTTTTAGAGTAAGATCTGAATCCACTTTGAGAATCTGTAACCTTTGATTCAATTGCCGAATTTGTAACTGATGTAATAGTTTTAATTCCAGCTTTTCTATATTTTGGAATATTTTTTTCATTATTTGAAAGAAATCTGGAACCAATTACTATATCACTTTCATCATTTAATATGGGATCAATTACTTGTTGCATATCCTTAATCCTATGTTGTCCATCCGCATCAAAAGTAATTAGTATATCTGCCTCAATTTCCCTGGCTTTTAAAAAAATACTTCTAATCCCTGCCCCATAACCTAGATTTTTTGAATGTTTTACAACAATTACTCCCATTTTTTTTGAAATTTCCCCTGTTAGATCATTTGAACCATCATCACAAACAATAATTTCATCAGCAATTTTTTCTAATTCCACTATTGTTTTCCCTATATTTTTTTCCTCATTATATGCTGGAATACCTACTACGATTTTCATTTTCTAGTCACTCTTTCTTACTGTAATATTAAAACTGAGTCATTAATTATAGTTAATTCATGAAATTTCTTCATATATTTTTGCCACTTGTAAACAAATGTTTTTCCAATCGTGTTTTTCAGCAAAGATTCTTGCATTTTTAGAATAGTATTCTTTTTTCTTAATAACTTCACTTATTCTGTTAGAAATCTCTTTTTTAGATAAATTTAAAAAAAGTACGCCCGCAGATGATGATTCAACCATTTCTCTATGTGGGCTTATATTGAATAATACTAGTGGCTTTCCACATGACATAGCTTCAAGTGTTGGTACAGGGCATACTTCAAAAGTACTTGCAGATAAATAAATATCACAAGAAGAATATCTCAACCTTAATTCTTCATTGTCAATTTTACCTGCAAGTTCTACATTATTTTGTAAATTATTTTTATTAATTATTTTTTTTAAATTTGGAACATCTTCACCATCCCCTACAATTTGAAGATGTGCATTTGGGAATTCCTTTAGGATTTCACTCATTGCATTTATTAAAATTCCTGCATTTTTGTATTTATGTAAGGCACTAACAAAAAGTAGTTGAGGATTACCTTTTTTGTATGGTATTGGAAGATTTGTATTGTAGAAATTTGTATCTGCACCATTATAGATGACATCTGCTGTTGTAGAACCAATCATCTTTTCAATTTGAGATACTCCAGTTTTTGAAACAGAAATAATTTTTTTAATTCTTTTTCTGTACAGTTTCATTGATACTTTAAAATTGATTTCTTGAATTTTATTTGCAGCTCCATGATAGTGAAAAACTACTGGCTTGGTAGGTTTTTTTGTTAATAGATAATAATGAACTCTTGGTTGATGAGAATGAATAATATCATAATTCAAATATTCAATTCCATTTTTTAATAATTTGGTTTTATTTAATACAATTTTCTTAATGTTAAATGGAGGATCCTCATCAAAAGAAAATGCTCCTATAGCGGTTTCATATCCAATTTCTGATAATCCTTTACACAAATTATTGATTACAGTTGTATGTCCACGAGTAGCTGGATATTTTGCCACCACCATTAAGATCGATTTTTTTTTCAATTGATTTTTGAGGATTATTTTCTAATATTAAATACTGTTTTGCCAATAATTGATGTTTTTAATCAGTTTTATTACGCACAAATAATCTCTAGATATATGGATTTAAAGAATTATGGACCATTTTTGATTACTGGTGGCGCAGGATTTATTGGAAGTCATCTTGCAGAAAAATTAAGTATATTAGATATTCATGTTAAGATCTTAGATAATTTTTCTACAGGAAATCTTTCAAATTTGGAGCAACTTTCATCAAACAAAAATATTGAAATAATTAAATCTGATCTAAATAATTTAGAAAGTATTCCTGATTTACTAAAAGGAATTAAAACAGTTTTTCATCTTGCAGCATATCCTGAGGTTCGCACAGGATTTGAAAAACCTGAAATTGCTTTTGATGAAAATATTAAAAATACATTTAATCTTTTAGAATTAATTCGAAAATCTAATGTTGAACATATTGTTTTTTCTTCATCTTCTGTAGTTTATGGGGAACCTAGTATAATTCCAACTCCTGAAAATTATGGTCCATTACTTCCAATTTCCCCATATGGTGGTTCAAAATTGGCATGTGAAGGACTTATCTCATCTTACTGTTATAATTATAACATTCACGGTGTAATGTTAAGACTAGCAAATGTTATTGGTTCTAAAAGTAGACATGGTGTAATTTGGGATTTCTTAAATAAATTAAAAGACAATTCAACTGAATTAGAAATTCTAGGTAATGGAAAACAAACTAAATCTTACATTCATGTTTCTGATTGTGTTGAAGGATTCCTATTTTCATTAATTGAATCAAAAAATAAAGTTGATGTTTACAATATTGGAAATGATGATAAAATAGATGTCCTTGAAATTGGAAACATTGTGTGTGATTCTATGAATTTTTCTAATACAACATTAAAAACTAAAGGTGGGACATCTGATGGTAGAGGATGGATTGGTGATGTTGTTCTAATGTTATTAGATATCTCCAAATTAACCAATCTTGGTTGGCATCCTCATTATTCTAGTCATGATTCTGTGAAAAAATCCTCAAATGAGCTACTTGATGAATTAAATAATTTATGAATTCTAAAACTTATTTCTTTTTGGCTATAATTCGTAAATATTTACCTTCTTTTTCATTAATTGGATAGAAATAATTTTTTTTGAATATCCAAAATATGAAATATTTTAAATTTTTAGATATCGAATTCACTTCTCCATTTAATGTATCTACTTTCACAATTTTCATTTCTATTGATTCCAATAATTTTTGAATACTTTCTTTTGTAAAATGTTGAATATGCGGTTGTGTGTAAATTGATTCTTCTAAATATTTTTTTGAACTACAATTTGGAACTTCGATAAATAAATGACCATCATTTGTAAGAACTGTTTTTAATTTTTCTAATACTTTCCTTGAATCAATAACATGTTCCAAAACATGAGACATTATAATTAAATCAAATTTCACTTCATGATCAATTTCACTTTCTGCAAAACCATGTTTACATTTACCATTTTTTAATTTTTTATTAATTATCTCTACATTTGTTCTTGATGGTTCTATTCCAGATACTTTAAAACCGTTTTTTTCAAATATCTCTAGAATATATCCTTGCCCTGAACCAATTTCTAATAATTTTCCTATTTTTATTCTATTTTTTAAATAATCATACTGAGAATATGCTAGAGCTTTTTTGATTCCAGTTGATTCAATTAAAATTTGTATAAATTTTGGAAATTTTTTTAGTAAATAGGCTTCATCTGTTTTTTCTTCTGTAATCTTTTTTTTATCTATATTTCTAAAAATATCCCAGTATGTTTCATTGTAATATTTTTTTAAATCAATTTCATTTTTATTTTTTACAAAATAGCCAGAGCAATTATTACATTTCAAAATAGGTAAATCAAAAAATGAATCACTAAACACTTCTACAGTATTATCTATTTTACAACAATCACACGTATTTTGATCCATATGTTATCATATCACTGTGCGCAGTAAATATCAGTCTAATTTATCAATTATGTATTTTGTTAATATTGGATGTTTCATTCATTTTGTAAAAATTGATTTTTTAATATTTTTAATGATTTTTCTAAAGATAAAAATTGAAAATTAGTCTCTTTTACCATTTTTGATGAATCTAGACATTTGTTAAATCCTGTTACAACATTTCTACCCAATTCTTGATTTGTAGTAGGTTGAATTAATGTTGAATCTAAATCTAAGATTTTTGCCAATTTAATACTAAACTCATACCTTGAAATTTGTATTGGTGGCCCTGAATGAAAAATTCCATTTTTATTATTTTTAATCAAATGGATTATCGATTTTGCAAAGTCATCTGCAATAATGGGAGAACTTTCTTCATCAGTAATTATCTGAACAGTTTCTTTTGATTTTAATTTATTAATTAACCATTGACCAAAATTTGTTGGTTTCATTGAACTTGAATTTAAAATTGAAAGAGATTTTGGAATCCAACCATATAATACACTAGCTCTAACAACAAGGTTCTGTGAATTCTCTAAAATAATTTTTTCACCTAACAGTTTAGTTTTACCATAAATGTTCATTGGATTTGATTTATCATTTTCTACATATGGGATTTTTTTTGTTCCATCAAAAACTGAATCTGTAGATAATTGAACTAATTTAAAATTTTTAGATTTAGATATTTTATATAATTCTTGAACAAAATCAACATTAATTTTTTTAGCTTCGTTTTGATGATTTTCACAATAATCTACATTGTTTAGTGCACATGCATTAATTACAATATCCGGATTTATTTTCAAAATCATGTTTTTTACTTTTTCAAAATTTGTAATGTCTAATTTTTCAGATCTTGAAAAATTAAATTTAGGATCACGTAAATTATAACTTCCAAAAATTTCATAATCTTCTTTTCCAATTGTGGCTAATTTTGAGCCTGTTAATCCACCAATTCCAAAAATAAATAATTTCTCCATTATGTTTAATTCTTAATATTTGGAAATGTAAATCTTATTAAAATAAAATACATGCTTGATGATTTATTAAAATACATCATAATCACCAAATGAAAAAAACCAATTATTGTAATTTTTTACTTTTTCAACAAATTTATTTTTTTCAAAAGGCATAATTATACAATTTAATGACTCTGGTTTTAAAAATTCTGGAGCTTTAAAAAATCCTGATTTCTTTAGAATTTCCCCTTCCAAAAATTTGTCATTAAATGTAGCAATTATAACTGATGCACCGTTATTGTAAAGCTCATTTATTGCAATCTCCACTAAGTTTTTTAAATTATTTTTATCTTTTGTATCTGCATTTATTAAAAAATCTACTATGACTCCAATTCTTTTGGTATTCACAGTTGTAATTCTACAAATTATGTATCCCTTGATATGACCATCTTCTTTTAAAATAAAAGTTTGATAATCCCTGGTAGGATGTTGATTATATCTCCATTCTAAAAATTCTACACTTCTGTTTACCAGTATTGGAACTCTTTCTAATACTTTTTCCAAAATCTCTTCAAACTCATTAGAAAATTTTTCGTTAAATTTTTCTATATGTGAATTTTCAGATTTTTTAGGTTTCCAAATAAAATCAAAATTTTTCAGAATTTTTCCTAACTGTGAATCAAAATATTTTGATGGTTTTAAGATCTTTACATATAATGGCAATGAGGATATTTTTATTGAATTGTGTTTTATGAACGCATTATACGAATTATCATTTGGTACTGCATATAGAAATGGAATATTATTTTTGGTAACAACTGGATCCATTGATTTTAGTAATTTTGAAAAAATACCCTGATTTTGATATTTTGGGTCTACTTGAACATTACACGCAAGTGCTGATTTTATCAATTTTCTCTCTATCCAAATATCTATGGGAATAACACTATTTGCTCCAATTACCTCTTCTTCTTCTTTAGCAAGTGAAATGATTGCTTTTCCAAAAGGATTTTGAATATATTGCCATTCAAAATAAGGTTGCTGAGCAATTTCTTGATCCCCAAATACTCTTTTTGTTAGTCGTAAAATTGATTCATTTTCAGATTTATTATTTTTCCATTCAGAAATTTTCATCTTCTTAATACTTTAACTTGGTAGATATCAGTATTTATGAAGATTTTAAGTAAAAATATAAAGAAAATCGGAGTGATTATAGTACTTGAATTTATTGGGAATTGATTTTGAAGATTGGTTTCATCCGGAACTTATTCAAAAAACCCTTGATACCACTAAAAAAAAACCTACTGTAGTTAATGGTATTGATAAAATCCTAGATTGGTTGAGAAAAAATGATACGTATGCAACATTTTTTATGGTGGGTGAATTATTAGAACAAAAACCAGAATTGTTAGATAAAATTTTGGATGATGGTCATGAAATAGGATTTCACACAATGACTCATTCAAGATTAGATTCAATTAATTTCAAAGAAAAATTTGAAAATGAATTAATTTATTTTAATAAACTTACTTCAGGAAAATCTAAAGGATTTAGAGCACCATCATTTTCTTTAAATTTGCAAACTTCGTGGGCTATTGACATATTATCAAAAAATAATTATATTTATGATAGTAGTATAGTTCCAGCAAAAACAAAATTATATGGAGTTGCAAATGCAGAAAAAAAACCATATTTAATTTCAAGTAACTCTATTGAAAAAAATGATCCGACAAGTAAAATTACTGAATATCCACTACTTACTACAAACATCTTAGGAAAATCTATTCCAGCTGGAGGTGGATTTTATGTTCGTACTTTGCCTTTATTTCTAATCAATAAAGCAATTAAAGAACAAAATGATAATTCAATTCCTGCCACTTTTTATATTCATTCTTGGGAGCTAACCCCTGAATATATGCCTAAAATTCCATTATCTTTTCTTGATAATTTCATTACTTATCATAATTTGAAAAATACTATGAATAAAATGACTCAAATTATTAATAAATTTGATTTTACTTCATTTGATCGTTATAAAAAAATATTCTAAAAATTAATTAATTTTCTTGATAATTTACTTAATGATGTTATTACTGAATTTACTTTTTGAGATGTTTTAAGATTTGTAGTACTTATAGGCAAAGGAAAATCATCTACAAAATTAATTATAATTTTTTTATCTGATAATATTCTACTTTTATCAATTTTCTTCTTCCTTTTATCAATTTTTCTTAATAATTTAATAATTGAAAAAAATGATTTAATTTTCATTACCAACATTCTTTTTTCAATAAAAAACCCAAGCATTCCTATTTCAACAATTAATAACAAAGGAAAAATTTTCAATAAGGTTGTCCTAGAATATAAGGTCAGTAAACAAATCCATCTATTTCTTTCAAGTAAAAAGAATTTTTTTGAACTCCAATTTAACGTTGGACTACCATAGTGATATACAATTGATTTTGATTCGTAATATGATGGAATTTCTAATAACCACCCTCTCCATCCATAATCAACGTCATCATGATATGCAAAGAAAATTGGATCAACATTACCAATTTTTTTAATGGTATCTTTAGATGCAAATGTACAAGCCCCTCCTGTATAACTAATTATTTTAAAATCGTTAAATTGACCAGAATCAATTTCACCTCGCCCTCGTAAATAAGTTAATCCAAAAACATTGATCATATTTCCTGCACTGTTGATCACATTTTTCCTTTCTATTTCCATAAATTTAGGTTGATAGAGACCTTCACCATGTATATCATATGAAGAAAGAAAATTTGTTAACCAATCTGGTTCTACTATAGTATCTGAATCCAAAAATACAATAAATTCACCATTCGAATTTTCAATTCCAATATTTCTTGCGGTCATTCCAATATTTTCACTATTTTCTATCAAAACAATTCCTGGAAATTGTTTTTTACACTCGTTGTGACTATTATCTATTGAATTATTATCAATCACAATTATCTCAAATTTTTCTTTTGTAGTTTTATAGATAGATTCAATACAATTATGTAATACTTTTGCACCATTATAATTTAAAATAATAATACTTGTTAACTTATTTTTTAGATCATTATTTTCTAAGTCACTCATATTGTCTTCTTTTTTTATAAGCATATCAATCTTTTACTAAAAAAATAATTCTGATTTTCATAATAATAACAACTAAAGCATTAATTTGCTTTGCTCACCTACTAATAATTTTAAAAATTTTTCATCATCATTTGATTTAATTTTAGAATCGTATGCTATGATACTATCTTTTAGTATTATTTTACAATCAATTTCACAATTATCCATTATGATGGAATTCTCAATACTACATTCATTAATTTTACAATTATTTCCAATGCTTACATTTGGTCCAATTGTTATCGTTCCAGAAATGTTACTATTATGACCCACTATCACAGGCTCAATAATTTTTACTTCTTTTTCAATAATGCTATTTTCTCCAATAATTAATTTTCTCTTCATTTGTACTTTTGAATTGTTTTGATCTAAAATGCTTAAATCAAATATTTCTAGAAGTTTTTTATTAGCATCAAGAATATCTTCTACTGTTCCTGTGTCTTTCCAATAATTAGTAATGGTTTCATAAGAAATTTTTTCGTTATTATCTAACATCAATTGTAAAGCATCAGTAATTTCTAATTCATTTCTCCATGATGGTTTTAATTTTTTTATTATTTTAAAAATTTTTGGAGTAAAAAAATAAATTCCAATTACTGCAAGGTTTGTTGGAGGATTTTTTGGTTTTTCCATTATTTTTAAAATCTTACCATTTTTTGATATATCTGCTATACCAAATTGTTGAGGATTTGAAACTTCACATAATAAAATTTTTGCATCATCATCTGTTTTTTCAAATTCATCAACAAATCCATTAATTTCTTTCAGTAAAATGTTATCACCCAAAAAAACTACGAATTTATCATTGCAAATAAATTCTTGACATAAACTTATGGCATGTGAAATTCCTAAAGGTTTTTCTTGATTTACATAAGTAATATTTACACCAAATTTTTCCCCAGTTCCATAAAATTCTCTTACTTTGAATGAATTTTCACCTCCAATAATTATTGCAATATCTGTAATACCTGCATTTTTCATTTCTACCAAACCAAATTGTGACATTGGAATGTTAGCAATTGGCAACAGTTGCTTTGGTCTAGAATATGTTAAGGGTCTTAATCTTGTTCCATATCCGCCATGTAAAATAATCCCTTTTTTCAATTTCTAATCACCTATATTTTTTCCATGGAGTTGGATCTAACATTTCATCAGTCACAATACTTTCCCACCAATCTCTATTTTCTTGATACCAATTAATTGTAAATTCTAATGCTTCATCCAATTTTCTTTTAGGCTTCCAACCTAATTCGTCTCTAATTTTTGATGAATCTAATCCATATCGTAAATCATGACCTGGTCTGTCTTCTACAAAATAAATCAGGTCTTCAGGTTTATTCATAAATTTAAGAATTTTCTTAACTAGTAAAATATTTGAAATTCCATTAGTATCAGAAATATTGTATGATTCCCCTGTTTTACCTTTTTCAAAAACTTTCATTATTGCTTCACAATGGTCATCAACATATAACCAATCTCTAATATTTTCACCGTTTCCATATATTGGAATTTTTAAATTTTTTTCAGCTCTAATGATCGTTTTGGGAATAATTTTTTCGGGAAATTGTCTAGGACCAAAATTATTAGTGCATCTTGTTGTAACAATATCTAATCCATATGTTTTAAAATATGATTGGCAAATCATTTCTGCAGAAGCTTTTGATGCAGAATATGGATTGGATGGACTGAATGCATCACTTTCTTTAGAGAATCCAGAATCAATGCTTCCAAAAACTTCATCTGTTGAAATTTGTATAAATCGGCATTGTTTATTTTTTATTCGAATTGAATCAAGTAATGTGTAAACCCCCATTATGTTTGACTCTAAAAATGGTCTAGAATCAGAAATACTTCTATCCACATGTGATTCAGCTGCAAAATTTATCACACCATCAATATTTTCAAGATATTTTTCTATACTATTTTTTTCAACAATATTGCCACTAACAAATTCATAATTTGAAGAATTTTCAATACTTGTTAAATTTTTTAAGTTTGAACCAAATAATTTAGCATCTATATTTACTATAGAATAATCTGGGTATTTTTGTTTTAGAAATAATATAAAATTACTACCAATAAAACCTAATCCTCCAGTAACAAGTATTTTCATTATCTAATATCTCCAAAAATATTCGGTAGGTGTGTTGTAATTTGAAACAATTATTGAATTTACTTTTTTATCAAAATTTACCATTAAATTTTTACTATAATTAGTTAATTTATGTATGTTGGATACTTTCTAATTGAGTTAAAAATTTGTCACTTGCTGTTCCTAAATTTACTAAATATTTTTTAAGAAAATCTTGTTGCCCTATAATTTGTTTTTTTCTATTTTCATTATCTGATAATAATCTTAAAAGTACATGGTCAAGATCATCTATATTTTTCATTTCAACAAAAGAATTAGACTTTATTATTTGTGATTCATTTTGAGGTACATCCTTAATTAAAATTGAAATTATTGGCTTGTTAAAAATTTGAGCATCTAACATTGATGTTGAAATATCAATAGTTATTAAAACTGAACATTTTTTTATAAACTCTGCAATATTTCCTGATTTTATTAAAACAATATCAGGATCTATTTTTTTAATATATTCGTCTAAATTGATCTTACTTGGAGCAGGATGAGCTTTTATGATTAATTTTTTATTATTTTTTTTACAAATTTGATATATTTTTTTAATTGAGGATTTATAATTATCAATGGTTTCAATTTTTAAATCATCAATGATATTTTCAGTAATTGGTGGAAGAGCAAGTAAAATATTTTTAGATTCTATCCCTTTTTTCATTTCCCAGGTTAAATCATGAATTGGACTTCCAATTTCTATAATTCTATTTTTTGCAATTCCATAATCCAATGCATAATTTTTTGTCAAATTTCCCCAAACAAAAAACAATTCTGAATAGATTGGTAACACACCTTTGAATTTGTTCATGTCAAACGAATCTTTAGAATCATGATAAATTCCGTGTTGGACTAGAATTATCTTGATATTGTATTTTTTTGCCAATTGAACTACAATTTGTTCATTAAATCCATGTTCTGACCAAATAACTATTGCCTTAAAATTACAGGTTTCAAAAACATGCTTTGTAATTTCAATTTCTTCTATTGCATCTTTCATTCGTTTTTCGGTTAATTCAAAAAATACAGGCTTTAGCAATTCCCAAAAAGAAAAATTTTCAATAAAAAAATAATTTTTAAAGAAAGACTGATTTTTTAAAAGTTTTATTTTTTTTGAAATTTGAATAATTCCATTTTCGACATCTTTATGATAATCATTTTTAATTATTTTACGAGTCAGGATAGAACATTTAGATTTTTGAATAATTGAAAATGATGTTTTATTCCAAATTACAGGCCTTCTTCTATTAAATAACATTAAATTTAATTGAAATTTTGGTAAATTTTCAAATATTTTTCTATATCTAATTGTGTCACATTCAATTAATAATATAGAATTTTTTTTACACTTTTCTTTTGTAGGTCCAAATAATTGGTGTATGATTTTTTCAAAAATATTTTTAAATCTATGAAAATTTGATCTTGATATATCTACTGAATAATTATTTTTTCCGATTTTTATTGGAATTTTATGTGAATCATATAAAAATTCTATTGACTTAATTCCATCACTTGATTTTTTAATAGTATTAGAAAATACTTTTAGAAATTCATTAAGATTTGATGATGCTAGAAAATTTGCTTCTTTATATTTTAAATAAATATTTTTAATTTCAAAAAATTTTTTCAAAAATGGAACCAATAAATTATGTAATTCAGGATAAAATAATTGCCCCAAATTAACACCATTATAATTTAAAATGTCTTGAATACTTTTTTCTTTAAACCAAAATGAAAATAATTGTAATTTTTTTTCAATTTCTATAAGATCATTATTATCTAAATAATTATCTGAAATTTCATGATTTATTTTTTTATCTAATAATTTTATATGTGAATCATAATCAAATGTAATAATAATTTTCTCATCTGTAGTTTTTTCAATTATCTCTAGATCTGATTTTGAATCAATTAAGATAATGCTAATCTCCTTGGTCATTATGATTATTTAACTCCCATTTCTTCCAATCATAATCATCAAATGAAATATTCTTCATTTCATTATCATTTGGTTTCCAAGCAATACTTGCTATCGTTAATACCGAAGATTTTTTTGAAGTTACGTTAATGTGTGCAGAAGCAATATTTTTAGGAACATTTACTAAAATTGGGTTTTTCTCACTTGATTCTATCTCTTTATATTTTCCATTCTTATCTTTTATAATGAAAATTACTTTTCCTTGGACACAAACAAAACAACTATCGCGTTTTGTATGAATATGTGGCCCCTTAACTTCCCCTGAATTTACAGATGTTAGATAGATCATTTTTGGATCAAATTTAATTATTTTATCATAGTCTCTCCAAATAACAGTTAGATTTCCATTGACATGTTCATCAATGATGTCTTTTGTTGGATATGTATCTAATTTTATATTCTTGATTTCATTCAAAGATGATCTGTATTTTTTTTGTTTATTATAAAATATACTATAAAATATTTTTTAATTATGAAATCTCCTAATTTACTATTTCAAAAATATAATTTCTTTTATATAATAGAAATATTGAATTCATCCATTGTCATATCAAAATGATCAACAAAAATTTTGGGTTGGAGATTTTGGAGATGAATATGTAGAAAGATCAAAAGATCTTAATACAATAAATGAAATTTATAAAAAACAAACTGGTATGACATTTTCTGAAATGTACGAATCATTTTTTGAGAATTTAGATAGAAATATCAAAATTATTGAATTAGCATGTAATGTCGGATTAAAACTTAAGATTCTAAAAGAACTTGGATTCAAAAATCTTTATGGTGTTGAAATTAATAAAAAAGCATATGAAATTGCAAAAAAAGAAAATCCTGATATAACATTCTATAATTCTAGTATTGAAGATTTTGATTCAAATGGAGAAAAATTTGATGTTGTCTGTGTTAGTGGAATTTTAATTCACATTGACCCAAAAAACCTACCTGGTATAATAAACAAAATAACTTCTTTATCAAAAAAATACATTTTTGGCTCTGAAAATTATTCAGAAAATCCAACAGAAATTGTATATCGAGGACATGTGGATAAGTTATGGAAACAAAATTTTGCAAATTTATTTAGAGAGCTCAATCCAAACTTGAAAACTGTTAAAGAACAAATTATACCCTACAAAAATGAGCCTCTAGAAGATATTACATATCTTTTTGAAAAATAAAAATTTAATTTTTAATACCATTTTCAAGTTTATGTGTAATTTCTTTATTATTTTTTAATAATTTGATAATATCGTTCATTTGAAATAATTTATTTTTTTTGTATAATTTTGAATATACTTTTTTTACAAATTCAAGATCTTCTTTATAATCTACAACCCAACGAGTAGTGGTAGGAATTTTTTTCTTATTTTTTACTAATCCAATCCTAAATTTTTTAGGATTTTTATAAATATACATTGTAACGTGTTCTTTTTCAAATTTATCATCTGTAACATCTAAAATTTTTTTTAAAACTTTTAAACTAACACATTCTGTGTCAAGCCCTTTAGGATATGTTTTATCATCAGTTGTAACATAATCATAATTATTTTTAATAAATTTCCTTACAACCTTTTTACTTTCATTAGGATCAATTAATGGGCAATCAGAAGTAATTCTTATTATCACATCAATATTGAATTTTTCTGCAGCCTTAACGTATCTATTTAAAACATTATTTTTATTACCACGAAAAATTTTTACATCTGCATCTATTCCAATTTTTTCTATTATGTCATCTTTTGATCTGTTTGTTGTTGCAAGGATGACATTAGGAGAAATTTTTTTTGCTCTTTGAAGAACATGCCACAATAACGGTTTTTCTTCAATTTTTGCTAAAACTTTTTTTGGAAATCTACTAGAGTCTGTTCTTGCTTGAATAATTACTCCAACTTTTCGTATTGCCATATCTTATTGTGATTGTTCATAAATTTTATTTGCAGTTTTGATAATCTTATTGACATTCTTATCACTAAGATTTGCATGCATTGGTAAAGTTACTATCTCTTTCCCAACTTGTTCTGTAATTGGTAATTTTATTTTTGATTTATAATAACTCATTAAATGTACAGGTGAATAATGTGTTCCAGTCTCAATTCCGTTTAACTTCATTTTATTAATAAATTCACTACGATTTTTAACTAAAATCCAGTATAAATGATAACTACAATCTTTCTGAAATGGCATTTTATATTCATATTTTAATTCATTATGATATCTTTTAGCTATCTGTTTTCTTTTTTCATTTAATTTAGAAATTTTTTTAAGTTGTTCAATTCCAATTCCTGCAGAAATTTCATCCATATAGAAATTAAATCCTAAATTTGTTACATCATAAAATGAATTTTTTCTATTATCAATTCCACACCATCTCATTGAATTTAATTTTTTCTTAATTTTTTTTGCATTTTTTGAATTTATAGCAATTGCTCCTCCTTTAGGAACTGATAAATTTTTTACAGGATGAAAACTAAAACAAACCATTTCACTGGATGAACCTATCATATTTCCTGAAACTTTAGCACCAAATGCATGTGCTGCATCCTCTACAATGTGTAATTTTTTTTGTTTTGCTATCTTTTTTATGTCAATCATATTACAAGGAAGTCCACCAAAGTGTACTGGAATTATAACTTTAGATTTTTTTGTAATTTTCTTTTTTAAATCTATAATGTCTATACACATAGTTTTAGGATCTACATCTACAAAAACAGGCTTTCCACCATTATGAACAATGGAGTGAACAGTTGATACAAAAGTAAGTGAAGGAACTAAAACTTCTTTTGATTTAACATCAATGGAATCTAATGATAAGTGAAGTGCAGCTGTACCATTATCAACTGCAACACATTCATCTGCACCAAAATATTTTTTTAATTTCTTTTCAAATTCAAGTACTTTTCCACCACCTGAGCCTGAAGCCCAATTTAATGATCTTAATACTTTAGTGGCTATTTCTATTTCATTGCTAGAAATTGATGGTGAAAATAATTTTATCATAAGTATCCTTAATCTTTTTCATCAACAAGCTTGATAATCTTTTGTATAATACGATCAATTCCTTTACCATCAATCATTTTTTTCCCTTTTTCATTAAATTTTTTTCTTAATTTATTATTTTGTATCAAATTTTTTGAAATCAATGGAATTTGTTTAAAGTCAAAATTTTTGTAATATCCTAAATAATTCACACAATTATATGAATCCAAAATTTTACCGTATGTATCATTGAGTTTGGAATGGCTAAAAACTATGGATGGTAGGCCTACATGAAGGGATTCGTACGCTGTTAGACCAAATGTAAAAATTCCTATTGTCGATTTTTCCATTTCAGTTAAAATATTTTCATTATTTTCAATAATTGTAAATCTATTATCATTTTTTATTATTTTATTAATTTTTTCTGAATCTTTGAAAAAACTCCCTAAAACTAAAACTAAATCAAATTTGTATTTTGATTTTTTAAATAATTTAACAATTTTTTCTGTGAATTGTAATTTATCAGCTCCTCCCATTGAAATTATTATTCTATTTTCTTTTCTTTTTATTGATGTATTTTTTTTATGTTTACCTAACATCATATATTTAGATCCTGATAGTAATTTGATGGAAAATTCTGGTTTTAGTTTTTTCTTAAATTTTTCTAAATCTGACCATGGATATATTAACATATTTGCATTAAAACTGGTTTGATCAATATTATCAATAACTATAGTTTTACACAATTTATTAATCTGATTAAAAAATTCTTTTGATTTATGATTTGGTTGATCAATTACTATACAATCAATTTCTTCATTTTTAATGATTTTTTTTGTTTCCATTAATTCTTTTTTATTAGAAGTTAAAATAGGTAAAGTAAAAAATAAAAATTTTTCTCCAATGATTTTTTTCATTAGCTGATTTTCTTTAAATAAAAATGATGATGTAATGCCATATTTTTTAAAATAATTTGCCAATTCTATACAACGGGCTAAGTGTCCCATTCCTAATCTTCGGTTTCCATCAATTCTAAAAAGTACTTTTTTCAATTTATTTTGTTAACTCCTTTGAGTAAAATAACTCTATATGACAATATTTTTGCTTTTTGAATTAAAATAATTTTTTGAATTTACATTTTCATTAAATATTAAATCTAAAATGGATAATTTCTCGATAAATCGCTTACCTTTTTGTTTGTATTTTGGATGATCGTATTCATGATAAATAATTTCAATATTTTTTGACTCAAACATTTCTTTATCTTTGTCAAGATATTCTTTGGCACCTATTGTGCTCAAATACTGACATGATTTCATTTCTAAGCAAATGTTTAGGAGTAATTCACTTTTTTTGCCCTGAGAATTTAGTTCTGAGGCTCTCCTAAATTTGGTTTTGATACCTAAATAATTACAACATTTTTCAATAAATTCTATGTTGAAATCAACTAATTTTTCCCATTTTTTTTCATATATTTCATTTAAAAAATTATTTTTTTCAAAATCCTTCCCATAATATGATGAAAATTTTTTCAGATGTTCTTCTCTCCATTTTTGAGTATTATCAATTAAAACATCTTTGATAATAGCATTTGAACCTGATTTAGTGGGAATTCTAATCCACTCTTCTTCTTCTTTATTATTAATACTCATCTTTATTTTATTTCTCATCTGCCAGCTTCTTTTTTCAAATTTTACATTATCTAAAAATACAAAAATATCTGATTTTTTAATTATATCAAAATATCCTAACCATGGAACAAATGTTGGTTGGGAAATCGCAATAATCATAATTTATTCAATTTTTTGAATGTTAATAATGTTTGAAAAATAATAACCAATTAATTTTAATACTTGCTTTACTTTTGTGTGTAAGTTTGGAAAAGTTTTTTAAAAATAAAGTAATATCACAATATTCAAAATTATTAGAGCAATATGGTTATAATCCTCAATCTGTTGGTTGGGGACAAAGAAAAGGCAAACAATCTATTAGATATAACGTACTTTCAGAAATTGGAAAACTGAATAATTGTTCAATCCTTGATGTAGGTTGTGGATTCGGAGATTTCTATGGGTTTTTAAAACATAAAAAAATGAATGTTAATTACTTTGGAATTGATATAACTCCAGGACTAATTGAATTTGGAAAAAAAATTTACCCAAAAGCCAATTTTGAAGTTAGAGATTTTGAAAATAAAAAATTTAAACAAAAATTTGATTGGGTGTTTTTTTCTGGTATTTCTTCTGCAGGAGTAAATTATAAAATTATTAAAAAAATTATGAAAGAAATGTATAAAATCTGTAAATCTGGAATTGCTTTAAATTTTGTAGGTGGTGTTTTAGATTATAAAACAAAAGGAATTTTTTATAGTGATCCTGAAAAAATCTATAACATATCTAAAGAATTATCAAATAGGATAACATTACGTCATGATTATATGCCATTTGAATTTACTATCTATGTTTACAAGGATAATTCTAAAACTTCTAACCTTGTTTTCAAAAATTATTTAAAGACTTCAAATATTCCAATAACTGATCAAGATTGGCACCCATTTTACAAATCTAAAAAAATTATTAGTTCTAGAACTGGTAAAAAACAATGAAGATTATAGCTGAAGTAGGTTCTAATTGGAATGGTGATATCGCACTAGCTAAGAAATTAATAAAATCATCCAAAAATGCGGGTTGTGATTTTGTAAAATTTCAGTATTGGAAAGCCGAAGATTTGTTTGAAAAATCTGATAAAAATTGGAAATATATGAAAAAATCTGAATTTTCTTTTAAAACCGCAGAAATATTGAAAAAATATTCTGATAAAATAGGGATTGGGTGTTTTTGGAGTGTTTTTTCTCCTGAATCTGTACAATTACTAGAAAAACTTGATGTAGAATATTACAAAATTGCTTCATGGACCGCAGCTATGAAGCATTCAAATTCGTTAGAAACAATGATTGAGGTTGCAAAAACAAGAAAACCTGTGATTGTTAGTATGGGATATGGTGGAAATATATCAAAGATTAAACAAATTTTTAAAAGAAATAAACTTTTTTTCTTATATTGTGTTTCTGACTATCCGGCAAAAATTGAAAATATTAATTTTAAAAAAATGATACAAATGGATGGTTTTTCTGATCATACTGAAGGAACTCTTGCACCTCTTGTGTATGGAATTAAATCTAAAAACACTAAAAAAATTAAATTCCTTGAAAAACATATCTCATTACCTGAATCGCGTGGACCTGACAAACCATTTGCAATAGATGTTTTTGATTTTTCTAAAATAATTCAAAATTTACGAATAATAGATTCTTTGAAAACAATTTGAATGATACTAACATGAGGATATTCTCATTGATTAGAATCTAATTTTTCTATTAAATCATTTCCAAATAATTTATCTGTAAATTCTTTAACAACATCAAATTTCATCTTTAATTCCTCAGAAATTTCAAATATACTTTGTTTTCCTTCTAATCTAAGCATTATTTTTTCAAGATTCAAATTTAATTCTTCATTCTCTCTCCAATCTACCCATAAACCATAACCTGAAAGAAAAATTGGACCTTTTACTTTTATTTTAGGAGTATAATCAGAATCTAAAATATTTGTAATTTTTAAAATTATATTTTTTGAATCATTTAATCGTGATTCTGAAATAATACTTGGATTATCATCACTTGTATGATATTCAGGATAAGGAAATCTACTAATTGAAATCATTGGAATATTTACTCCAGGTCCATTAAACACCATTTCATCATTACAAATGACTTTTCTAAATTCTCCTTCACGAAATGATTTTGGTTCTTTTTCAAGCACATATCGCGCAATTTTATCTAATCTAGTACTTCCTTGTCGTGATAACTGAAGGGCATGAATATTATCATTCCCTAGCATCTCTAAAAATATACCATATTTGAAATTGGGAATTAAATCTTCATTTTGACTAAGATAAGCAATTGAACCAATTGTTTCAGGTAGAAATAGACATTTGTAAGTATAATGATTTTGTTTTTTTGCTAACTCTTTTGCAACATCTACTAAAACTGTGACTCCTGCAAGATCATCATTTACCATTGATGGATGACATAAATGAGCCACCAAAACTATTGTTTCTTTTGACTTCCCTTTTACTGTGAAATCTCCAATTTTTATGGACCCGTTTTCAAATTTTGAATCAATTCGTATTTTGTATTGTTCTTTTGTAAATTTTTTTAATTTATTATGTTCTATGCAAAATCCCCAATCTTTTTGATAATATTTAAATTCAAATGGGATGGCATCTGGTCTTTCTGAATTTGTATGAATATGTTCTAACAATTCTTTTTTTGTCACAATTTTATCTATAGGTAAAGAATATGAAATAACATGTAGCGGATGATCTTTAAAATCTAATAATCTGTTTCCATCCAAATCTTCTATCCATGCTTCATTCACTGTCCATTTATCAGGAATAGTCCATGTCCAACATTTTTCTCCTGATGGAACTTCGTGAATTGCTAAAGGAATTATTTTTGAAATATATTGTAATGCTTCTTCATAATCATCTGATACAATGTTTCTTTGTTTATACCAAAGATCTTCAATTAATTTTATCATTCTTTATTGCCTCTACTACAAATGCTGATGCCATTAAATAACCTCTCCAATCATTTGGCTTTTCTAATTTCATACTTAGTTTTCTAAATTCATCTTTATGTGTCTCTTCAAAAATTGGTGGTAATGCATGATAATGATAGAAATGTAGTTTATCTACTACATATCCACATGGATTAAAAAGTTCATTTTCTATTGTTAATGGATTATTAAAATCCGCTTTGATATCCGTATAAAGTATTTTTCCTTCTTTATTCACAATAGGGTTATTTGCATTACAAGATTTTGAATAAAATTCATCAATTTTCATTAGCATTTGTGGTGAAAGTGATTTTAAATTTATAACTTTTTTCAAAAAGAAGTCTTTAGAATATTTGTTTAATGTAAATGCAGAAAAAAGATCGTTTCTAAATGAAATAAACACTCTACCATTTTGATTTAGTTTATTTTGTAAATTTTTTAAGGCTTTTTCTACATTTTTCACATGTGGAAAAACCCCTAAAGCTAAAATTGCATCAAATTTCCCATCAGGCAAACTAGATTCATCTTCAATATCTCCTCTAGAAATTAATTTAGAGTCAAAACCCTCTTTTTGAAGTGCTTTTATTCCCTCTTCGACCATTTCTTTAGCAAAATCACATCCAATACAATCAAATTTTTTTTTTAGTAATGTTATCATTGGTCCACATGCCCCACAACCAACGTCCAGAATTTTTTTAGAATTGTTTTCTCTTAATCTGGATAATATTATTTCTAATCTAAACTGATTTGCTGGATAATGTTCATACTTTCCTCCATACATCTCATTCCAATTTTTTGCTTCTTGATTATAGAATTCTATGATTTTATCTTTTTTTAATTTATCATCCATTCAAATCACTAGATTCTTTTGTGATAATTTGCCCAACTAAAGGCTTTTCTATAAATTTCTACAAATACCAAACTTCAAATTCATCATTTTTTATAATGATCTAAAATTCCTGATTCTATGATTTTATCTTTTATTTCATCCACTGACATTTTTTCAGCTAAATCTGAAGATACTGCATCATTGATATTGATTTTTTTAATTCCTGGATAATCTTTTTTTATTTTTTCTTCATCTCTTCTTCCATTAAACACAACAAATTTGTCTCCTATCTCCCACGTGTATTTCATTTCATCAGGATTCAATAATGCTTCATGCATTTTCTCTCCTAATCTTACAGAAATAATTTCTTCTTCAGTTGGATTAAGTAATTCTTCTAAAGCCTTTTTTAAATCTATAATTGAATATGCTTTTAATAATTTTGGAATAAATACTTCAGATCCTTTTGCAATTTGTGAAGCATCAATTATGAAATCTAAAGCTTCATTCATTGTAAGACTATAACGTGTCATATTAGGATCAGTAATAGTGATTTTCTTTTTTGCAATAATTTGCTCAATAAATTTTGGAACAACAGAACCACTGCTACCTAAAACATTCCCATATCTAAGGGCAATAAATTTTGTTCTATGTTTATTTGGATTAAAATAATTCATAGCTGTTACAAATAATTTTTCCATCAAAAGTTTTGTAGCACCATAAGTGTTAACTGGAGATACTGCCTTATCCGTACCAATACAAATTACAGTTTCAATATTTTGAGTTAATGCAGCATCAATTACATTTTGCGAACCAATAATGTTTGTCTTAATAGCTTCAAATGGATTGTATTCAATTACTGGTACATGTTTTAATGCTGCTGCATGAAATACTATATCAACATCTTCAAATGCTCTGACTAATCTTGCTAAGTCTCTAATATCTCCAATGAAAAAACGTAATCTAGAATTGGCAAATTCTTCTTCCATCTGAACTTGTTTGTTTTCATTCCTACTCAATATTCTGATTGTTTCGACATTAGTTTCAAGCAATCTTTTTGTCAATGCTTTACCCAATGATCCTGTACCTCCTGTGATTAGGATGGTTTTCCCTTCAAACATATTATAATTAATTTTATTTACACTCTATAAGATTGTCTCTGATTTTACAAAATAATGTATTAAATTAATTACATACATTATTTCATCAATTCTATTAATTTTCATGATAATTTAACACTAACAACTTGTTTTCAAAATTATCCATAATTTTTTATAATTTGTATAAAAAGAATTAAAGTATCAATATAACGGTCAAGAACATGGATACATTAAAAATTCTAATTCCATATCCCACTGGTCATGATACTACATCAATTCGTACAATTTTATTTAACAATCTAATTCCAATTTTAAAAAAAAGAGTAAATGTGAGAATTCTTCGTGTTGTATATCAACCAGAAAAAATTGATAAGATTCCTGCAGAAACTTCTGATATAACAACATTTGATTTACGTAATTATAAAAATGCACTTGAAATTTTAAAACAGGAAAAACCAGATGTGATATATGCAAATCCATATCCTGGGTTCATTGATTATGCTTTTTCATTTGCAGGAAAAAAATTAAATATCCCAGTTGTGGCCATATCAATTTATTCTTCTAGAGATATTTCTTCATTCGGCTTTGTAAAATTTTATGGCAGAAAATTACTATCAAATAGTGTAGAAGTAGAAATTAACAAAAATAAAAAATCATTTATGAGAAGAGGCAAATTTATTTTTTACAAATTCAATTTTTTACTTAAAACATTACTTTCTGCAAAATTAAATTTTCTTGAAATAATAAAAAAAGTATTTCTAATTATAGATTTAATTATTTTAAGACAACCAAAGTACATAGATCCTCGATTAGCAGTTTCAATGCATTATTTAAGAAATGAAACCCAAGAACAGGAATTACTTTCTGTTGGGTTTAAACCATCTACCCTTCTTGTAACTGGTCATCCTATGTTTGATCATTCATTTCAACAATCTTCTTTAAAAAAAGAAAAAACTAGAGATTCAAAAATTCAAATTTTGTTAATTCCTGATCCTCTGTATGAAGCAGGAATATGGACTAAAGAACAAAAAGATCTTATTTTAACTCAAATTGTTAAAGAAATTACTAAATTTAAAGATGATTTTTTTCTTAAAATAAAAGTTCATCCTTCATCTGGAATTTTATCTGAATATGAGCCCTTGGTGCATTTAATTGATTCTTCTATACCCATTTTTCAGGAAGGAAGTATGGAAGAATATCTTAATGATACAGACGTTGTAATTGCATATTCATTATCATCTACTGGTTTGATTTATTCTCTTATAGCAAAAAAACCTATGGTGATTTGCAATTTTTTTAATGAATCTAATGGTGGTTCTGGAGAAGGGCTTATTACCGATAAACTTGCTTTAGAATGTAAAAATATTTCATCTTTAATTGATACAATTAACAATTCATTATTGCATAATTCATCATTTGAAAATAATAGAAAAAATTACATAAGAAAATATTTCTATAAAGATGATGGATTAGCTTCTGAACGAATTTGTTTAAATTTATTACAATTAACAAAAAAAAATATTTAATTTAAAAATGCCCAACTATTAAAATTGGAAATAAATGAAATCTGCAGCATCTCCACTAGTAAATAATATCAAACTAAAAATAATAGTTAAGAATGTAAACCATTTCAATAATGACATTTTTGAAATTATCTCAATTACATTTTGTTTCTTATATGAAATAATATGTACAATAATAAATAGACAAATTATTGCAAATGAAAACTGGTGACCACTAATAAATTCAATTGTATTTGATGTTTGGAAATCAAGGAAAATGTATTTTTGCATTGAATATAGCATATTATCTACATCTCTAACTCTAAATGGAATCCATGTCAAAAATACTAAATATTGAGTAATGAATATGGAAATAATTATAACAATTTTCTTTGAAAGAAATCTATTATTTGTTAAAATTGGAAACTTGTCACTTAAAATTTTATGAATTGCAATATATCCTCCATGAAGAACTCCCCACATAACAAAATTCCATGAAGCACCATGCCATAAACCTCCAAGAAACATAACCGTGAAAAGGTTCAAGTACGTATGCCCTCTTGATTTTCTATTTCCACCTAATGGTACGTAAAGATAGTCTCTTAGCCATGTTGATAATGAAATATGCCATCTTCTCCAAAAATCTGTGGGTGAAATTGCAAAATATGGATAATTGAAATTTTTAGGTAAATTAAAGCCCAAAATTAGTGCTGCACCAATTGCAATATCAGAATAACCTGAAAAATCCCCATAAATCTGAATTCCGAATCCAATTGCTCCTAAAATTATTGTAAATGACTCTCTTCCTACTGGATCAATAAATACATCATTTACAAATGGTGCAATATTATCTGCAAAAAACATCTTCTTGAAAAGTCCTATACTAATTATGGTAATCCCAATCTTCAAGTTAGAATTTTTGATAACTATTTGACGTAATCTAGTGCCAGAATCAAAATCGCTAATTTTTTCTCGTAATTGAGGTAAAAATTCACTTGCTCTAACAATAGGACCTGCTACCAATTGAGGGAAAAATGAAACAAACAAAGCAAATTCTCTCAGCGATTTTGATGGAGATAATTTACCTCTGTAAATGTCAACTGTATAACTAATTGTTTGAAATGTATAAAATGAAATTCCTATTGGAAGTGCTAAATCTAAAAATGGAATTTGAGGATTTAAATCAAAATACCTTCCTAAGAAATTAAATTGTAAAATTGCAAAATCAGCATATTTGAAAAATCCTAATAATCCTAAATTACCTGCAAGGCTAATAGATAATAAAATTTTTTTCCTAGTCTGATCTTTTGTTTTCCAAATTTCTCTTCCAACATAGAAATCTAAAATTGTAGAAAAAATTAGTAAAGTTATTAAATAATTACTAGAAAAATAAAAGAAAAAATAACTACCAACTAACAAAAATAAATGTTGAAATTTTCTATTTTTAAAAATTATAATTCCTGCTATGATAAAAATAAAAAATATTATAAAATCAATTGAATTAAACAGCATTAATTACTCGTCTCACTTTTAATCATTTCAAAAATATCGTTTGAATAATTTTCTGATGTTTCTATAGCCACATGAGTAGGATTTCCAAAAATTTCATAATCTTTGTACTTGCTATCTAACCTGTATATCTTTAAATCATATTTTTTTTCCAAATCCTTGATAATAACATCAAATGATTTTTTATCTTCTTCTGAGAGATAATCTAAATAAGTTCTATGATGCGGTGTAGTGAAAATAATTATTTTTACATTATTCTCACTAAATTTATCTAAAATATTATGCAATGAAATTAATGGAAAGTTTTCTTTTGAATCTGGAATTCCACGAAATGCTCTAAACGATTGAATATCTTTTTCTAATTGAGTTGAATTAATTGCTTTAATTCCTACTGGTTCATCTGTTATTAGTGGTCTTTTAGCATCCAAGTTTAATCTTTCAAGTTCAGGTGATCCATGAACAATATGATTTAAAATTCTTAAAGTGATAATTTTTGGTGACGGTGGAAAATTTGCTATTACTTCATTATTTTTGACAGGTATCAAAATTTCATCAAAGTACTCTTGAAAACTAGGAAGAATATTTTCAATTTTATCAATTCCAGAACTACTTACTGCTTGAATATCTCTTGCAGATGCCTGTGCTTCAAAACTTCTAAAATCGATTCCATATACAACAATGCTTGGTTCTAAATTAATAATTGAATTTATTGTGTTTTCCCGTTTACGTGGATCATCTCCTCCAACTGATAAATTAAAAACTTGAAAGTTTTTTTCATTTAATTTATCTTCAACATGTAATGGATTGATAGATCCAACGTGACTATTTCCAAAAATAAAAATTTTTTCTTTATCTAAATCAAATTTATCAACAATATATTCTGTCCAAATTTTTGTTGGATTATAAGTTTCTTGATAGAAACTAACTGTAAAATAAAAAATACCAAAAGCGACTAATATGGAAAAAAATATAGTTAAAATGATCTTTTTATCCATTTACATGACTCTTTCATCTTCTCATTAATCTAAGAAATAAAAAGATATTCTTGGTATTTAGTAAAATTTTACTTGATTTAGTTTCTATTTGACATAATTTTTAAATTAACTTATACCGTCTTAGTAGCAGTTAATTATATCTCTAAATAACATTTTTTGTGAATGATAAATCAAATAATTTTGATGAATGGAAAATTCCTCTATACAAAATTTATACCGATGATGAAGATATCCAATTAATTACAAAAATAATTCGTAGAGGTACACAATGGGCACTCGGTCCTGAAGTGGAAGAATTTGAACAATCTATTTCATCTTATGTAAATTCGGATTACTGTGTTACTTTTAATTCTGGTACATCAGCTTTACATGCAACTTATTTGGCTTATGGATTAGGTGATTCTGATGAAATCTTGGTTCCTTCATTTTCATTTATTGCAACAGCAAATTCAACATTATTTGTAAATGCTAAACCTATATTTTGTGATATTGAAGAATCAACATTAGGATTAGATCCAACATTACTTAATAAAAAAATAACTTATAAAACTAAAGCTATTGTACCAATGGATTATGGTGGACTACCTTGTAAAATTTTTGATATCAAAAAGATTGCTCAGGAACATAATTTGTTATTAATTCAAGATGCTGCTGAATCATTAGGCTCTTCTATAAATGGAAAAAAAATTGGATCTATTTCAGACTCAAGTATTTTCAGTTTTTGTGGAAATAAAGTACTTACTACAGGAGAAGGTGGTGCAGTTACTACCAATTCAAAACAAATTTTTGAACAATTAAAACAAATTCGTTCACATGGAAGAACTGATTCTAGAAATTATTTTGAAAACCCTAACGAATCAATATATCATAATGTTGGTTATAATTGGAGAATGTCTTCTATAACTGCTGGATTGGGCATTAGTCAATTACACAAACTTGATAAATTAATTGCTTTACGACAAAAAAATGCTAAATACATTATTAACAGAATTTCTAAATTTGATATACAAATTATTTCTGCACCTATGGGCCATGAACATATTTACCAGATGTTTTCATTCAGATTAAAAAATCAAGAAATTAGAGATAAATTACATGAATTTCTAATTAAAAAAAGAATTTTTTCAAAAGTATATTTTTCCCCAATTCATCTAAACTCATTTTATATGAAAAAATATGACATTAAAAAAGGAATTTTACCTATCACAGAATCTGTTTCTGAACAAATTCTTACTGTTCCGTTGTATCCAAATATGACAAATGATGAGATGAATTACCTTATAGATTCTATTTCTGAATTTTTTGATTCTCAAAGTGGTAACTAATATGATAAAAATCCCTGTAGTAGTTTTTGGTCTTGGAAGAATTGGAATGTTATATGGATTAGACGAAAAACGTACTCAGCCTGCTAGTCATATAGAATGCATATTAAATAATTCAAATTTTGATTTAGTCGGTGTAAGTGATCTTTCAAAAAATTATAGGCAAAAATTTTTAAAAAATTATAACGAAATTTGCAATGTTTTTGATTCTCATTTAGAGTTACTGCAATTTTTAAAAAAATCAAAAATTAATCCAAAAATATTTGTAATTGCTACACCTGATAAAACACATTTTAAAATCATTAATGATATAGTTCAAACATTTGGTCGTATCACTGAAAAATCGATTATTTTTTGTGAGAAGCCATTAACCAATGATCTTGAATCTGCAAAAAAAGTTCAAAAACTTCTTATCAATTCAAATTATAATCTAATTGTTAATCATACAAGACGTTGGAGTATTATTTGGAATCTATGTAATTCTGAAATTAGAAAAATAGGAAATATTGAACATGCAATTTTTAATTTCTCTACATCACCTGAGAATACATCTATAGATCAAATGAGAGATGGAATTCATATTGCTGATCTCATAAATTGGTATGGAATAAAAGATAACATTCATGTAAATCGTTTTCATCTTCCGTATCTAGTTTATGATTTTCATATATGGGGTGATAAAGGAAAAATTGATGTGCTAAATAATGGCCAAACCTTTAGTTTGTATAAAAAAAATAAATCAAATAGATTTACAGGATTCTATGAATTAGTTCTTCAAAGAAAAACTAAAACTCGGGATTTACCATTAAAAAATGCCTATAGTGAATTTGCAAATTTTTTCAAAAAAAATAATATTAAATTATCTACAAATCTTTCTGACGCACTAGAATCAATAAAAACTTTCAAATCACATGTTTATAAAAAATAATTGAATAAAGTGATTAGATATGAAACGATTTAATGAAAAAGAGATAGATGCAATCACTAAAATCATTAAAAATGGAGAATATCTATCAGGATTTACTACTACATTTAGGGGTGGTGAACAAGTGCAAAAATTTGAAAAAGAATTTGCACGATTTATTGGAGTAAAGCATGCCATTTCTGTTAATTCTGGAACCTCTGCACTTTTTGTTGCCTTTAAAGCAGCAATTCAATATGGTCTTGAAAAAAATAAAAGAAAATTTGCTACTCCTGATATTCATATACCTGCATGTACATTTACCGCCGACCCTAGCGCTGCCTTGATGGCAGGAGGTAAAATTATTTTTGAAGATATTAATAAAAAAACATTTTGTATGGTACCTCCTAAATCTAAAAGCACAATATGTGTACCAACATATTTGCTTGGAAACGCAAATGAAAAAGACGATTATTCAAAATCTAGTTTTTTAATTGAAGATTGTTGTCAGGCATTAGGTACAGAAATTAATGGAAAAAAAGTAGGTAATTTTGGAGATTTGAGTATTTTTAGTTTTCAAGAAACTAAACATATAACAACATTAGGTGAAGGTGGAATGATTTGTTCAAACAATGATAAACTTATTGAAATAATAGCTGGTATTCGTAACCATGCAGAATTTTATTCAGAAAAAAATTATCTTGGTGGAAATTTCCGTATGACCGAAATTCAAGCAGCATTTGGTAGAATTCAACTCAAAAAATTACCAAATATTTTAAAATCATTTAGAGAAAATGCTAAATTTGTAATTAAAAATCTACCCAATGGAATTGTCCCACCATATATTTCCCCTAATGTAAACCATTCATTTTTAATGATTGGATGTATTTTTGATGAGAAAAAAATTGGTCTATCTAGAGAAAAATTTTTAGAAAAATTGACTAAAAATCGACGTCACATTTTACAAGGAGATAAAAAATCTGATATTAAAGGAATTAATATGAAATCTGGAAAATTAATTTCTCATGGTTACAGTAGTCCATTGTATGATATTTCATTTTATAAAAAATTTAAACCTAAAAATGGATGTCCAAATTCTGAACAATTTACTAAATCATCTTTTTGGATGGACATTCATAAGTTTAGAAGTAGAGATGAAATTAAAGAAGAAATTGAAATTCTCAATAAAACAATTGGTGAAATAAAAAAATGAATATTGTAGGTATAATCACAGCAAGATCAGGCTCAAAATCTGTGCCTGGAAAAAATATCAGAACTCTTGGAAATATTCCATTAATAGGTTGGATTTCAAAATCTTCCACGAAATCTCAAAAAATTGACACCTTGATTTTATCTTCTGATTCTGATGAATATTATAAAATTGCAAAATCCTTCAATGAAAAAATAATTTTTCATAAACGTAGTGCTGCTCTTTCTGAAGATATCCAAACTGAATTAGTAATTTTAGATGTAATTACAAAATTTCCAAATCTTTTTGATGTTGATTCAATCATTGTTGTATTACAACCAACAACTCCTTTCATTACTTCCAAAGATATTGATTCTTGTATTGAAAAATTACAAAATAATTCTGATTTTAATACATGCATTACAGTAAAACAAGTATCTGAATATCCTGAATGGATGATCTCTAGTATAGAAAACGACAATAAAATATGTAAAATTTCTCCAAATGAATCCATTCGCCAAAATATTAAAGAGCGATGGATACCAAATGGAGGGGCATATGCTGTAAGAAAGAAATTTTTGGTAGAAAATAGTTCAATTATAGACAAAAGTGGAATACTTGTTCATGAAATGTCTAAAATTAGAAGTATGGATATTGATGATGAAGACGATTTTCAAATTTGTGAATGTATAGCAGATTCTAAACTTTTACAAGATTAACTTTTTTGTGTAATCATTTGGTCTTCTTTCATTTTTTTAGAATATGCTAATAATCTTCTTGCATTCTTAAAATCCCCCGTTATAGCAGCTTGTGACATAATATTTTGAATACCCACTGCTTCAGCAGGAGTGAATTTTTTTGTTAACAAAGCGGTAACTTTTGTTGCATCTTCTAAATCAATTATGAATGATTCTAAATTCCCATTATATTGATCTAAAATATGATCTTTGTATTTGATATACCATTCGGCACCAGGATAAGGTGTACAAATAAATGGAGAACTTACAATCTTTATTTCTTCCCAAGCATCCAACATGGTATTTAGGGTATCCCAATCTTCTTCTGGAAACATAATGATTTGATTTGGTATTGGACTTATTCCTGATGCAAGTGTCCATTCAATAGATCTTTTGTTGGCTTCCCGCGTTGTTCCTTTTCCAAGATTCCTTAAAATTTTACTATCCCAATGCTCTAATCCATAATCTAAGTAAGTAAAACCAATATCTTTCATTGTTTTCAACATTTCTTTATTTACCAATCCTGCATGACTTGATCCTCCGTAATGAGGACCATTACACGTCTTTGGATCATGAGGAATTCCTTTTTTTACACAATCAGCAACAAGATCTCTCTTCCACAATTCTTCTTTAATGCCTTTAAGCCATGTAAATCCTGTTTGAGCATCATGTGCAACCACATTTTCGTCTACTAATGCAACAAAATCTATTGGTTCACCAATACCATTTCCATCTTCATCCCATGGTATGTCTTTGAAATCATTCCTAAAATGTTCAATTAAATCTGCAAAATATTTTGGAGAATGCTGTCTTACAATACTTTTACCTCCAGGTCTACCTGTAGTTGGCTCTGGTTTTCCATCCACTAACTGAATTTTAGTATTAGATGTAACTCCTAAATCCCAACAAAATCTACAAAGAAAAGGACATGATAAACTCATGCATGCATCTAGTCTTTTTTTAGATTTTCTTGACTCTTCACTCATAATAATACCTGAATTTTTAAAGTAGATATCCAATGGAGCATATTTGTAAGCAGGAAATGGAATCCAATCCATATCTGGAATTAATTCTCTTGGTTCTGAAAATTTTATTATTCCATCTTTACGATAAAAAATCCCCTTCACATATGAAACATCTTCATTCTTTTCAATTGCATATAGTAATTCAGGTAGTGTTTGATAGGATTCCCCTACACAACCATAATCTAATTCTGGTAGAAAATTCATCATATCATAAGGAATAGCACTAAAAAATCCTCCCCCTGCAATAATTTTTACATGTGGTTGAATTTGTTTTATTCTGTTAATTGCTACTTTGATGTATCTATATGCAGTAATTAATCCTCCAATAGCTATCACATCAAACTCTTCAGATTGTAATATTTCATCAAGCCCCTCAGTTTCATTCTTTTCAAATTTATCTACTCTGAATGCATTTGCATCATATAATTGAAATTTAATTTGAGGGTGATCTCTTTCTAGAACTGCCATTAATTCAAGAATGCCTAATGGCACATGTCTTGGTTCATCAAAATATCTGACTACCGGATTAATGAATAATACTTTCAATTACTTTATCTCCAAAAATTTTTCTACATCAATACTTTTTAAATCATTCATACTCAATATTCCTCCCACAGTCAAATTATATGTCATTTGTTTTATTTCTGAAGGTAGTTCTTCATCCCAAATTTCTTTGAACATTAAAGAATATGCATAATAAACAGGATCAGCGATGTACGTTTTTCCATCTACATCATTTTTAACATGAACATATTGCTCCTTAACTTTTTCTGATTTTTGATCTAATGCTTCCATTAATTTTTCATAATATTGTGTTTGACTATATGGGGTTTCATCACTCCAAGCAAATTCAATTCCCATTAATCCAATCGGGTTTCCTTTTAGTACCAATGATGTAAGAAGATACGAAGCAGTTCCTACATTTCCTCCCATTTTAATTGAAGGAATACCTTTTCTAAAAAATTCCTTATGTGGTGTATCTTTAAAAAATGGTTGTACCCACTTGATATTTGCTCCTCCATCAATACAATACTGAACAACATTTGGATGAATTGTTGTAGCAAGAATTACTGTAACTCCTTTTAGTAGTTCCTTTGAATTTTTGTAAAAATTTGCAATTATTGGATCTCCATCTACTGAAACTATATAATCTGGAATGCAATCATTACTGGCAAGCATTTTCAATGCTCCATCACATGCAACTATTGCCAATTCTTTTCGTTTCTGATTAATCAGCCTAAAATTTTCTCCAAAAATTTTTTTTGACTCTGGACCTGCCGCCAAAACTAATGATTTTGCTTTTATGGGAATAATATCACGAATTGTTTGCTCAAATCCAAAATCTTTTTCATTTATACGTAAATTTTCAAGCCATAATGGACCTTTATTTTTTAAAGTACTCTCAGTAATTTTATCAAGAAGTTCGTTATTCATTATTTTCGTCGTAAAGACTTCCACCTCTAACAAAAGCTATACTTCCACCAAGATGTTCTATTGCATCTTTTTCAAAATCACTCACATCTTTTTTCTGAGTGATATTGACTTCGGGGTTTTTTTCCAAATCATAATTACCGCCAAGTAATTTTCGCTTCATATTTTAAGCGAATTTGTAACTACATATAAGCTATATTTTCAATTAATCCAAAATAGCATATGAAATAACACTATCAAAAGGAAATCTTTCTATTTTCAAATTATTAATTCCTAAACTGTCAATCAATGCTTGTGTTTCACCTTGAAAATCTTTACTGTTTAATTCATCAAATATAATTACACTTCCTTTAGGCATACGTGGAATAAAATTTTCTAGTGCTACTTTGGTTGGTTTGTATATGTCAAAATCTAAATGTAAAAGACTAACAACCAAATGAGGATTATCTTTTACATATTTTGGAATTGTTTTAGTTGCATCTCCTTTTACCAATTCCACTTTTGGTATATGGTTTAGAAATCTATTTTCATCATATAGAGAAATACATTGTTTTAGCTCGTCAAATGAATCCACTGCCAATCCACCTTTCTTCATATATTGTGATGCTCCTAGTTTATCTGTAGGATGTAATTCACCGAAACCTGAAAATGTATCAAATCCAATAATTCTTCTTTGATTATTAACAGGTTCAAAAATACTACTAAAATGTGCAAATGACATTAGTCCTCCACCAAACAATACTCCACATTCTACGATAGAACCCTGAATATTTTGAATTTTTTTAAATATTTCATACTTTGATAAGAAATTTGTAATTGATTGTCTAGGTGCATATTTGGGAAAATTGTATAACTTTTCTACTGTAGTTCCAACACTATTATTGTAATATTCTTCTAGCTTTTCTAAATATTCAAAATACGATGTAGTATTCAGTTTTTCTTCTTTAAACAATTGTTTTTTTTTCAAATCTTTTTCACTTTTTATTAGTTGAGATACCTACAGGACTTTTTTATAACTATAAAAACGTGATGATTTTTTTTTCATATAATTCCTATTTTATAATTGATTTTACTATCTCAAATGCCTCGGCATTTTTTAAACCTGATTCTACTCCTCTCTGAATGGATAAATTATCTATTGCTTTAATTGATCTTGGGTGAGGGAATTCTTTGATTTCACTCTTATACATTTTGAACGCTTTTATTTTATGTGATATTTCATTAGAAATTCCTACATATCTATTCGGATTAAATGCTGTTTTTTTAAATCCAGGTAATTCATAAGTCAATATTTCTTTAACATTACTTGAAAATGGTCTAGTAGCAACTAAAGTTGATTCAAAAACTATCTGATGATCTTTATTCAAATCGTTTTTAGGTGTAGTGAATATAATTTCAGGTTTAATTTTAGTAATAATTTTTTCAAGTGCTTGATTAATTTCTAGATGTGAAATTGTATCCAGACGCATATCTGGAAAATCTAAAAAATCAATTTTTTTAATTCCAAGAATTTTTGATGATTTTTTACAAGATTCTTTTCTCACTTGAATCATTTTTCTATCTTCATATTGAGCCGAAGCTCCTTCTGATACCACACACAGATTTATCTGATTTGTATTAGATAATTTTTTAATTGTACCCCCCATTCCTAATACTTCATCATCAGGATGTGCTGCAATGACCATTATTTTCATGATTTCTCTTTATCTAAATTCGATGTAGCATTTATTCATTTTTTAATTTTTTCAGATTGACGAATAGTATTCATCAGTTCAGATAATTCATCATAGTCAAAACTTACGTTATTATCAAAAAACTCTTTTGTTTTATCCGAGGTGATATGCACTTCTATAATTTTAGCTCCTAAAATAGCAGCTGTTAAAGGAGCTATGAATTGAGGATAGTGATTAGAAAACCCATCAAATTCATTTAATTTTGAAAAATCAAAATCCTCTAATGAGCATGGATATTTTGGTACACAATACAACCATTTTATGTATGGATTATTATGATATTGAGAGTTTTTAGGAGAAATTTCAGAACTAATAATTACTTCTTTTTTTGTTTTTAATATTTTTTTTATAATATTTGAATTTTCATTTTTAACAATTTTGTTTCCATCAAACCATCTCATTTTATATCTATTAACAAATGGATCTAAAAAATCAACAGCGTCAGAATACATTGGTGTACAAAACCATTCAATTCCTATAGATTTTGCAATTTCATCTATTTTTTTTACATTAGATTTTGAAATTGATGATTTAATCAAACGCGTTGATTCTGGATGATCTTTAATTATTTCTTCATTGAATGCTTGAAATTTTACTGCATTGCAATTAGCTTTTTTTGCATTTTCTATCATTTCTTTTACTAAATCAAAATCCCCATCCCAGTTTACTCCAATTTCTGCTATAACAAAAGATGCCATCTAATTTTCTAATTTTTGTTTGATATTTAACTTATGATTAAAAATTTAAGAGAAGTTTTATGTCAGTTTTATAAAATTGATTCAGATATCAAATGGATTTTTCTATTATTGATTATGATCCTAAATTCAAGCCATTAATTTTCGATTTATTTAAAAAAACTTTTCAAAAAGAAATGACTCTTCAATTTTGGAAATGGAGATTTGAAAATAACCCATTTGGTAAACCTATCATAAAACTTGCATTTCATAAGGAACAATTGATTGGAAATTATATTGCAAATCCTGTAATACTAACATGTGGAAAAAAATCAATACCTGTTTTACATTCAACAACAACTATGACAGATCCTGATTTTATCGGACATGGAATTTCTTCAACTCTAGCAAATCAAGTGTATGATTTAGGAAGGGATTTGGGCTATAACGCTATAATTGGTTTTGCAAATAGTACGTCACATGAAATGTTTGTTAAAAAACTTGGGTTCATTGACATATCAAAAATAAAAGAATTAACCATTAGTCTTCCAGAAAATTTAACTTCAAATTTTAGAGTTGAAAAAATTTCAAATTTTAATGAATTACCAAAAATTTTTTGTTTCGATATGATAATTTCCTCCAAAAAATTTTCAACTAAACGTGATATTGCCTATTTAAATTGGAGATTCAAATCTAATCCTGAAAATCAATATTATTGTTTTAAGATTGTTAACGATAATGATTTTTTTGGATATTTTGTTTTAAAAATATACAATAAAAGTAAATGTCATATTGTAGATTTTTTACTAAAGGAAAATATTGAATGTTATAATTCAATGTTAAATTTCTCACAGGAATTTTGTAACAAATTAAATTTTAATTCATTCTCAATTTGGTCAAATCATAATAATTTTTCAAATTATTTAGATTCAAATCTAATCAATATTTCAATTAAAGATACTTATTTTATTTTAAAAATATTAAATCAATCAATCCCTAAGTTAGAAAATTTTGATAATTGGAATATTTCGATGTCTGATTCAGATGTATTTTAATTGTTAATATTATTTTTTAATAATTTATAGAGTTTGTTAGGGGATTTTATATCAAATTTACTTTCAAATCTTTCCTTGTTTCTTAATCCAATTTTTTCTAAGCATTTTTTATTAATAAAATTTATTTCTGAAAAGCTAGAAGAATTTGTATAAAATTTATCACAATATTTAACTAAACCAAAATATTCTTTCTTTGGTAATGAATCAATGAATGTATAATTTTCATTATTTTTTAATTTTCTATAAAATAATTCAATGATGTCATAATTTTTGTCTTTATTACCATTAATAAATATCGTTTTTTTATTTTTTATTTTTTTTCCTAAAATCTTCAAATCTTTCCTTGTTTGTTCTCTAGATAATGATTGGGGATGAATTAACACTAAATCATAATCATCTTTAATTTTTCGTTCAATTTTTTTAATATCAATTTTTGAAAAAACAGGATTTCCAAAAACATATGCCTTTGACTTTAAATAAGATATTCCGTTGAATAATTTTTCAACTTCCTTTTTTGCATCATGTGAAAAACAGATCTGAAACTTTGATAATAATGAGATTGTTGGACGTATGTATTGATCATAAGTTGGAGTTCCTTGGGCAAATTCTCCAGCAGCTAAATGAACTAATTTTGTATTTGAGTGCAATGCTGCCAAAGCTACAAATGAAATTTCTCTTCTATCTCCTAAGACACATACAAAATCATAGTTATTTTTTATAAAATCCTTATAACAAATATCATAAATTTTTGATAAATTTTGATCTTGTTCAATTTTTTTAATCTTCTTTTTTAAATTAATTTCTTTAGTTATTTTTTTAAAATATTCTATATATGGTAAAAGTATAGAGTACTCAGATCTATTTGAATAAACAAAACAAACTTTCATTTTATACAATCTTAGTTTTTACTATTTTTTCAATCTTTTGAATCATTTCGGTCATTTTTTCATTTGATATACCATGAATATTGCAACCATCTTGAAGATTTTCCCCAACTGATGGTGGACATCCAGTACAATACATTCCTTGTTCTTCCAAAATATCTGCAACATCTTTCCCTCCTTTTTCAATAAGTGTTGCTATGGAAATACTTGATAATGGTCTTGAAAATAGATCCTTATTATTTTCTAATCTGGTTCTCCATGGTGCATGTAATAATCTCCAAAATGCTAAATTATATACATCCGGATTTCTATACAGACTACACCAAAATTGTGCTTCATCCCATGACATATCATTTTGAATAATTTTTTGAATTACAGGACCGTAGCATGACATTACCAAATCGGCATCTATAGGGTTATCTAATTCTTCATATTTGATATCTCCACCATTAAAATCAATAAGAGAGGATAAAGATTTCTTGGAATCGTATGAAGTTAAACATAATTTCATTTTCCCAATATGTTTTGCAAGATCTGTATTACTAAAAGCTAGAAAGTATTTTTTTATATCTTCATGTTTTATATCAAATTTTGATGGAACAAATTTTTTTCGTTCATTTTTTTCAAATTCTTCTTTAAGAAAATTATATCTAAATTCATCATCAAAATATTTCTCTCTATCATTTCTTCTTGAAATAATACTTTTCTCTCCATCCCAAGATTCTCCTGGAAATAAATCTAAAACTTTAACATTTTCATTTTTGAAATAATCCAATATGTCTTTTAAAGAATTTCTTTTTTTCATTTTTTCATATTTTAAATGCTCAGGAAGCCATAATGCATTAAATGATGCAATTGGTAATAAAAAACGTGCATGAAATAAATCTGTCATTTGTTTTAAAACTTTTAACATCCCAATATTTCTATCATCCATCATTTGATTTTTGGTGATTTCATCTATGTGTGTCCAGTTTGAAGGATATGCACTTGCTGATTGAGAAAACGACGCTGAAATTAAATCTACTCTATCTATTTTGTTTTTTACGTTACGATTAATTCCTGCATCATTAAAATTTAGAATAGTAAAATCACCTGTTTGTAAAAATAGAATAGCGTCATTCCAAAAACTAGCAGATTTAAATGATATTGCTTCAATAGTGTCAGCTATTGTGAATGTCTCGAAAGAATTCATTGAAAGAACGTCTTTAAAACCAAATTTCTTAACAATTTGACCTAATCTATCACCTTGTAATTTTGGTACATACACTGGTATGTTTTTATCAAATTTTGACAATGTTTCAGGATGAAGATGATCTGAATGTTCATGTGAAATCCAAATGGCATCAATTTGTGGCAAGTCTGATACCTTAATTCGATTTGGAGGATATTGAATCCAAGATCCAAATACTGATGGCCCTTCAATCCAAGGATCTGTTATTAACCTCTTACCTTTCCATTCAATTAACATTGAAGCATTACTAATAATACTAATTTTTGGCCCTACTGTGTTTTCATGAATTGTTTCTGAATGTAATTCTTCTTTAACTGATGGTAATTCAGCCAATAATCTATCTTTTTTTTGAAATACTTTGTATGACTCTAATTGGACAGGTGGAGAATTAATCGATTTTCCATTTTCAGGAGTATATGTCCATCCATGACTTGGACAACGCCAAACATCTTCATTAATTTCATCTACTATGCCATGTTGATGTGGACAAATTGCATTATATAGAAAAATTTTTCCTTCTTGATTTTTGTTTAAAATGTAAGGTTGTTCATTAATATGAATAATTTTTGGAATATTTGTTAAAATTGAATTATCTCCAATATCTGTAAGCATACTATAAAATCCGTCATTTTGATATATAACTTGTTAAGTAAATTTTCTAAAAATAATTATTCAATACCCTATGCTTTTTAATTTAGATTATTATTTTCAATTATTAATTTCAAATATTTTATGAAAAATTTGAAAAAGAATTAAAACAATGTACTTTAAGATAATACATATTGAAAAAAGAATGGAAAAAACCTATAATTGTACATGGTAAAATGACTGATTATAACTACATAGTTCAGTATCCTGATAATCTTATTTTGGGAAATTTTTTTGATATTGGAGAATTCACTTATATCAATGCAGAATTTGGGGTTGAGATTTATGATGATGTACAAATAGGTTCACATTGTTCCATTTATTCACATTCTTCAATTGATTTAAAAAAAGGCAAAATAATTCTTAAAAAAAATTGTAAAATTGGAACACATAGTACAATTATGCCTGGAGTTACTATTGGAGAAAACTCAGTGGTAGCAGCTTATTCATTTGTAACAAAAAATATACCTGAAAATCAAGTTTGGTCTGGCATTCCTGCTAAATTAAATAATAATTTAACAATTAAAAAATTAAAGTAATTTTTTATCCTCTCTAAAAGACATTGAAATTAAAAATAATGCTTGACAAATTGATGATATTACTAAAGCAATAGCTGCCCCATTAATTCCTAGCAATTGCCCTAACAATATTATCCCTATTGATTGTATTCCAATGAATATAATTGAACCAAATAATACAATTTTACTTTTCTCATTACCTAGAAGTTTAGAAGTATACATTGATGTTATTGTTGAAGGTATTATTGAAATACTAATGATTTGAATTACTTCTGTTGCTTCAGTAAATTTAGGGAAAAAATTTGGAATTAGAATTGGAGCTATTACAATACCTAAAAATGCTAAACCTATTGACAACAAAATAGTTTTTAGTCTTAATTTTCCAGTATTTGTTCCACTTGAATCTTGTGGCAAAATATATCTGAAAACATTTGCAGGAATTATTGTAAGGATAGCTAATATTTGTAATCCTAATGCATAATTTCCTAATAACGTAAATCCAAGCATTGGAAAAATAATTAATCGATCAACATTTCCACTTAACACTGCTGCCAAACTCATGATATAGTTATTAATTAAAAATCCAAATTTTGATTTTAATAGGGAAAAATCCAATATTGATTCTTTAAATCCTTTATAGACCCATAGAGAAAATGCAAAATACGATAATCCAATTCCTACAAGCACTCCCTCCCATCCTATCAAAAAGTAAAATCCTATGCTTAATCCTACCATTGAAAGATTTTGAATAATTAGATATTTGGCATAAGTTGAATATTGTTTTGATCCTAACATTACTGATGAAGAAATGGTAAATATTACATGCCCAATTACAAATACTCCTACTCCGATATTCGCATATACTATAAACAAAATTAATGAACTTACAGAACCAAAAATTAAAGTAAGAAAATATATCGTTGATTGTAATTTAATTTTTTTTGCAGTGTATACTGTTAAAGTGCCTGAACTTCCTATCAATGAGATTGTTGATCCAATACTTGCTATTGCAATAAAGTAACTTATCTGTCCAAATGGCTCAGCTCCTAATTCTGTAGCCATATAAAACCAAAAAACTGCTGAAATCCCTTTTATTAGTAAATCTGATATCCCTAAAATTGTAAGATTACGTGATTTTTTGATTATGTTTTTAATATTCTCCCAATTCATTTGTAATTAAACAACATAGAACTTTATTTGTATTATATAGAATTTTTTTATGCCATAGTGATGTATGCTAATAATTAATACATCTCAGAAATATCTCTTTTTGGGAATTTTTCTATCTTAATTTTAGTTTTTAAGAATTTAATGATTGACATTGTTATTTAATTCTAAAATAAACATTTAACTTTTTCTAAAATTAGTTTAATATACTTGAAAAAAATCTAACAAATTATGAGAATTTTCTCACAAAATCTAACAAATTATGATATCCCTCTTCCTGAAAATTCAATTTTTAGAATTAATCTGGCATGGATAAATACATTAGATGAATTAAAATCTCTTTTATTAAAACACGCGAATTCTAAAATTTTCTTGGATTTACCTATAGGAAGAACAAAACCTCCAAATAATAAATATTCTTTTGAGGATTTAATATCAATTCTTGTTTCCAATAAAAATATTAGATATTTTGCAATTTCTAATGTTAGTTCAGCAGATGATCTTAAAAAATTCATAGATAAAATACCTGAACATGTTTCTTTAGTACCTAAAATTGAAAGCCCTGAGGGCGTTTTAAATATTAAAAATATCATTGATATTCTTGGAGATGAAAAAATAATCATGTTAGATCATGATGATCTCTATTCAAATTTGATTAAGAAAAATGAAAGCCCAGATAAATTCAAAGACTATATTATCACTTTAACTAATTATTGTCAAACTAATAATGTAATTATGTTAAGAACCATTGGAGTAGTTTTTAGTAATGAAGAAACACGAACAACCCAATATATAAAATAATTATTAGTTTATTTTTTAAGTTTAATTTTTTCTTTTAATTTTTGAATATATTCTGCACCTATCGCTGAAGAATTCCCAATATTGTAAACTGTATCGGTCCGTATTTTTATTATGTCTTCCTTATTTTTATCATCATCATATATAGATGAAATTAAACTGGGAATTTTTTCTAAATCTTTTGGAGAAACAACATGTCCAATTTTATTTCTAATTGATATTTCTATAGGTTCTAAAGATATATCATCTGAATTTGGGTTTAGAATTTTTTTAGGAACATCAATAAAAATTACTGGTCGCTCAAATGTAAATGCATATTCAAATGAAATCCCAGACCAATCTGAAATCATACATAGAGAAGAATGGAATAACTCAGGCTGTATTACTCCTGTTTCTAAAGTAAAATTTGGATTTTCTAAAAATTCTTCTTTAATTGATTGAATTAATTTTTCAGATTCTTTTAATATTTTAAAATGTGGTCTTAACATTACTTTAAAATTTGATTTTAATAAAATCCTTATTAATTCCTGACCACAAATTTCTATTAAATTATTACTTCCGTAAGATGGACAAATAATTATTAAATTTTTAGTTTTCTTATTTTCCCCAAATGCTTTTTTTTCTTTTAATAATGTGTCAAGTCTACCGAATCCATATTCCACTAATGTTTTTGATTTCAATTGATATATTTTTTCTGTCTCTTTAATTTCATTTACATGATGAGGGCCAACACAAAAAATTGTATCATAATTATCTATTGCACCTTTTCTTAGATAGGAATGAATACTAAATACAGAATGAAATAGGTAAATATAATGAACTGGAAAAACTTTTGATCTTTTAATATGAAATGTTTCTAAATCTGGCATATCCATGATTAAGATTTTAGCTTTCAATGTTAAGAAAAATTTTGTTCGTATAGTTCCATCTCCAATGTAAAATGATTTAATTTTATCACTTTTTTTCGTAAGAATGGGATCATCCTTTACTGATGTAATTAAACAAATGTTCAAATTCAATTTTTCAGTTAATTCAAATATTAATGATTTAAAATGATTCATGGATGCTTTATTTTCAGAATAAAAAACTATAGAACGTTCATCATCACTCAATGATTCAAATTTCCTCAATTCTTTCAATTCTTGTCCAATAGACAATGATGGTAATTTCATAATGAAATGGTGTAAATATTTAGAATCTAAATCTTTATGCTGAAAATCTATATTTTTATAATCTTTTTATCAAAATTAGATTTATTTCCTAATATTTCCTAATTTTTCTTTAATTTTATACCAATAAATTTTCAAAGTTATTCCTATTCCTACTAATGCCCCTAAGATCATTTGAATTACCAATGTTCCACTACTAGGATCTAGATATGCGAAAGCTTGACTAGTTGTTAAATCTACTAAAATTAAGAATGCTCCAAAAATTAGAAATATTGAGAAATATGTTTTTTCCATACTAACTAAATTCTTAAGGAGTTTTTAAATTTACCATGATTACTATTCTAAAGTTAGAAACTCAATTTTCCTTTATTAAATATTTTGTAACCTCAATCGATTTTGAATTATTAGTATCTATGATGTAACTTTTATCTTCTAATAATTTGTAGTTAGCATCAAAATAATTATTGAAAATTAAACGAAATGTGTTTACGGATGACATTTTCTCATATAACTGGATGTCCATTTCTTGAGGAAAATAATATGTGTTTAGTATAGAATATCTTTCTCTAATTGCTTCTTCATTAAATGATTCTATTCCTTTGATTACCGTTGCTCCATGATCTCCCTGAATAATAATAATTGGTTTACTTTCTGATGTTTCAAGTATTTGATTAATCATTGCTTTTGTTTTTTTATTTGCAAACATCAATTGATTTAGATATCCGTCTTTATCCTCGTTTACATCTGCAATTTCTATATTTTGAATCTTGGGTACATTTCCATTTGAATCAAATATGAACGGCCTATGTGGAATAAATATATGAACAAATGCAAAGAATGGTTCATCAATATTTTTTTCAATGTTGGGTACTTCTGAATAAATGCATAAAATTTGATTTCTCATATCACTTTGATATAATTTGGTTTGTACAGGAAACAACATGCTATTTTTTGTTAATAATCTAATCATTTCCAAATTCATCAAATCACCTCCAAATTTTTCACATAATGTTATGTCTGCAATTTGTAAATCTCTAGTAAATCCAACTCCAGAATTAAAATTAATTATTTTATATCCTAATTCTTGAAAATTTTCCATTACAATATTATTATCTATAGTTCTTCCTACTACTCCTAATCTGTATTCGCCCTCCATATTTGGAAGTCTTTCATGAACATAATTCATGTTTAATGTTGATGATAGTGATTCTTCTGTTGAAGCATAATTACTATGACTGTTTTTCACTGTATGGAATCCTTTTTCACTTAAAAATGAAATGAAATCTGAATTATCATAACCAAACATTTCATTTAATATTTCTGAACCTGAATATGCATCAAGAATAATAAAATACACATTTGGTTTATTTACAAACTTAGATTTTTCTAGAAGAAATTCATTTTCATCATTTAAAGTTATTTTATCATATTCGTTTGAATCTAGATAGTAAGAAATTATTGAAATTGAAGATATAGAAATTAATGAAATAGCTATTACATTAACAATTGTGGTGACATTATCTAATTTTTTTCTTGTTTGTATTAAAAATATGGTTATGATAACAAAGAAACCAAATAATCCTCCTAGAAGATAGATTTCTTTAATTGGAAATACATTGTCAAATAAATTAAAAATATATCCATATGAAAAAAATAAAATCATTCCTAGTGATATGATTAAACTTGTTTTTTCTTTTTTTAAACAAAATCTAATAATAAATATTAAAACTAATGTTATTAATCCAATAATTATGGATGGAATAACAATTTCATTTGGTTCTAATAAATCAACATTATTTGAAAAAATAAAAATTATTGGAAAAAATGCAAATAAAAAAGGATGTAACAATGTTGATTTAAAAAAATCACTCATTGAAAGATTTTCAATATATCTTGATAAAAAGTTTCACAAAATTATTCTTTATTGGTATAATATTCCGTAAAATTTGGAACTTGAGTAAAAATTGGCTTATAGATTTTAACTGGAATTTCTTTAAAATTTAGATATATTGCTATGGGTAATCTGTGAGTGCCTTCAATTAATTGAAACCCTGTATCATTTTTGAAATCCTTCCAGACCTTCTTGCCGTTTAACCAATGCCAAATTTTGATTGTAGGTGAATTGTATTTGGCAATAATTAATGGCTTTTTAATTCCATTTTGTTTTATTTCTTCATAAAGATCCAGAATATGTTTTAAATGTAATTTATGATTTTCAGCAGAATCCCCTGTCATACATGATAATTTAAAAAATTTAGTTTTATCTATTGGAATTTTATGTTCTAATACATCTTTTAAAAATTCAACTGTTAGATCTATGTCTTTTCTATTTTTTGTTTTAAATTTTGTTGGTTCATGAAATTGAATTTTAATAAATTTTCCATGAAGATCTACAAACCAAAAGAAAATTCTTTTAACATTTCGAATGATTTTAGCTTCTTTTCTTAATGTTCTTGATTTTTTTTCCCATTCTTCCAATTTCTTTCTCTTTATCATCTACTAAAATCTAATTTATCTATGTTTAATTTTTATTTTTTACAAATTATTTTTGAAATAAGTAATTGACTTGACTGGTGAAGGATCTATATCGGACAAAACTGCTTTGTATATTGTTGAATAGTCTAGTAAGTATATCATACATACTAATTTAGATAATATGCTCCCTTCTACAGAATTTATTTCCCAAAAATCAATGTTTTTTTCATCAAAATAATTTTTAAAAATTTTCCATCTTTCTTTAGTTTTCACATAGTCATCATTTCCTTGTAGAATGATTGGTTGTACATTTGATTTTTTTTCCCATGATACTATGCCATTATGACATGCTTCAATTACATCTTCAGAAAAGACATGCATTTTAGCATTTTCTTGTAATGAATTTTTAAAATGAATTGCTGCTGATTCTAATCCATGTGGATAATAAATTAATGGAATACCTGTTATCCATTCTGCTAATTTTAATGCAGGATTATCTTGTGTGAGATTATTTGATGAAATTTTTTTACATATTTTTTCTAAATAAATTAATGATTCTTGTATATCCTCATTTTTAACTGGGATTATATTTTTTAATATTTTTAACATTGAATATAAAAATGAAACAAAAGATGCTCTTGGAGAATGATAAAATGAAATTTTTCTATACTCTAAATTATTTTTATTACAAAATTCTTCCATTTTTCCTCCCGAAGAAAATGAAATAGTTTTACAATCTAAGTCAACTATAGATTTTAAAATTGTCAAAGTTTCAACAGTATTTCCAGAAACACTTGTGTTGATTACTAATGTATTCGAATCAACTGTTTTGGGAAGAATGTAACCTTTCACAACCGTAACGTGAATATTTGTTTTTGATAAAATTGAGGCAAAAATATCTCCTATAGCTCCAGAACCTCCCATTCCTGCAAAAACAATATGATCAATATTTTTGAATTCAATTTGGGAATAATCATAATCATATGATTCCTTTGCAATTTTTGGCCATAAATCATAAATTTGATACATATTTTGTGAATCAATTTTCTGTAATTTTTCTAAATTCATCTCTTTGTGTCATGATTTTTTAAGGTTATAACAGTTCAACCTCCAATTTGCTGTTCATTTTAAATATGGATAAAAAATTTTCTAAATATGAATATCGCTATAGATTCATCATTACGAACGGTAGAATGGAAAGACAACAAAGTAATTATGATTGAGCAAACCAAATTACCAAATGAACTAATTTTTGTAGAATATGATGATTTTAACCAAGTTGCGAACGCCATCAAAACTTTGATAGTTAGAGGTGCTCCTGCAATTGGAGTATCTGGTGCATTTGGATTGGGATTAGCTGTATTACAAAGTAAAGCAATAACAAAAGAAGAATTACTCTCAGACTTGGAAGATGCAAGAAAAATTCTATTTGCAACAAGACCAACTGCTGTTAATTTGGGTTGGGGATTAGACAAAATTATGAACGTTGCAAAAACTGGGGAAACTGTAGAACAAATTAGAGAATTAGTAATCTCTACTGCTAAAAAAATGGCTGATGAAGATATTGAGATTAACAAAGCTATGGGGAAAAATGGTTCAGTTCTTTTTGATGATAATGATACCATAATGACTCATTGTAATGCCGGTGCTCTAGCTACTGTTGCATATGGGACAGCACTTGGTGTAATTAGAGCAACTAGAGAGAGTGGAAAAAATGTTAAAGTAATTGCTACTGAAACAAGACCAATTCAACAAGGTTCACGATTAACAGCATTTGAGTTAAAACATGATGGGTTTGATGTTAGTTTAGTTCCTGATACTGCTGTAGGATATTCCATGGCAAATGGATTGGTAAACAAAGTTGTAGTAGGTGCTGATAGAATTGTAAAGACTGGTCATGTATTTAATAAAATTGGAACATATCAAGTAGCAACAATGGCAAAACAGCACGGAATTCCATTTTATGTTGCAGCACCATTATCCACAATTGATTTGGAGACAAAATTTGATGATGTGATTATTGAGATGAGAAAAGGAAGTGAAGTTACTGGAATTGGTGATAAAAAGACTGCACCTGATGGTATTGGCGTCATTAATCCTGCATTTGATATGACCCCTCCTGAATTAATTACAGGAATAATCACTGAAAAAGGTGTGGCTATGGCTCCATATGAGGAATCTATCCCAAAATCATTCAAAGCTAATAATTAGAAAGTTTTTATTGTTTTTCAAACTGCCGTATAAAATATGAGTACTGTTTCTACACAAGCAATTGAGGATTCACTTAAACAATGCATGGATCCTGAAGTTCCTCTAAACATTGTAGAAATGGGACTAATTTATGGAATTGATGTTAAAGAAAATAATGATGTTGATATTAAAATGACAATGACTACCCAAGGATGCCCTTTACACGAGACTTTGGTTGCAGATGCAACAAGATTTGCCAAAAAAGTTCCTGGAGTAAATAATGTCAATATTGAAATCGTATGGGAGCCTGCATGGTCAATGGATAAGATGACTGAAGAAGGAAAACT
>Ga0233439_10000474_pt1 | contig 60255 bp, 67 predicted proteins | sample SI_123_September_6_FD_182713 | JGI IMG/M metagenome (GOLD analysis project Ga0233439, IMG submission 182713) | Seawater microbial communities from Saanich Inlet, British Columbia, Canada - SI_123_September2016_100_MG | ecosystem: Environmental > Aquatic > Marine > Inlet | place: Canada: British... | reverse complement strand
ATGAATTTATTTACAGAATCATTTTAGGCATATTATGCGGGGGTCGCCTAGCCCGGTAGGGCGTGAGATTGCTAATTTCATGTTCGCAAGAACTCGTGGGTTCGAATCCCTCTCCCCGCGCCATTAAAACTTAATAGACCGATTCAAGAAGTTTTTTCATGGGACGAAGAAAATCACAAAAAATCATTCGCACTGGTCCAAAAAATGCTACTACTGGAATGTGTCCTCTTTGTAAAACAATTGGCAAAATTTTCATTCTTGGGTCTCCTGGAGAAGAGAGAGCAAAATGTGAAAAATGTCGCCAGGAATTTGAATTATAGTTCAAAAAAACCAGCCTGTATATCAAAACATTTACCCATAACTTTTTAAGACAAATTTTTGCTGATAGATAATTATGAGTTCAGAAGCTGAAACCATCTATGAGAGAGTTGCAAAACTTGAAGACGAAATTGCATTACTTAGAAGTGAAGTTGATATCCTCAAACAAGCACTAAGAAACAAAATTGCTCGTCATGAAATCTCTATGATCAAAAAAGGAACTGATGTAGATTCAATTATTGATTAATTTTTTGTCTTTATACTTCTAATTAATTCTAAAATAAAATCTACATCTTCTGCGTTTGGGTTTATTTCTAAATATTTGTTCAAATATTTTAAAGCAATTTCATAATTTTTTAATCTATCTTCTAAAATTCCTTTATCTCTAATATCTTCAGGTGATTCTGGTTCAATAGCTAATACCATGTTTACACATCGTAAAGCTTTTTCATAAACAAATGATTGGACGTAAGAATTTTTTAAATTCCTTGTTAGTCTTATAAGTATTTGTTCTGGTTCAACTTCATCAAGAAATTCCGGTTTAAATTCTAATTGTCCTCCATAATTTGCATCCAAAATATCTTGCAAGTCATCTACATCTAACAAACGCCCATCATAAAATGGATCTAAAATCATCTCTTCATTATATTTTACCAAAATATGGCTAGGAAATCCTACTATTTTTAATTCCAATCCAATAAATTTTGCAATTTCAACATATAGAATTGAAATAGTAATTGGAAGGCCCGTTTTCTTATCAATTACTTCATTTAGAAAATTATTTTTTGGATTATAGTAATCATCATCATCTCCACTAAAACCTAAATTTTCAAAAAGATGTTCATTTAACATTGAAATTAAATATGTTGGATTTTTCACATCACTGATTGATTCTTTTAGTGATTTTCCAATATGATTGATTTTTTGAATATAATCATCTACATTTAGATCTGGATACTCTAAAATTTGTGAAAACTTGAGACATTTTTCAACCAAGTTGAAATTTGGATTCTTTACAAATGCAAGCCATTCTGCAACTAATGGATCAAATTTTTCTTCCAATTACTACAAACTCAGTTTTTTAAGATATAGTTGTGGTTCCTTGAGTTCTCTCGTATTTGGGGGGATTTCTATCATTTTTTTGAATGTGTCTTTGCCTAGTTTTTCATATAATATTTTTGTAAAGTCCTTACCCATGCTTTTTCTTATTTGATATGATGAAAAATCAGTTCCCATAAACGTTGACAGATAATTTTGAAAATCTTGATCATCTTTTAGGATATTTTCAATAGCAAATGCTGCCATTCCCTCCATTGCAGTAAAGGCAGCATGATGTTGTTGGATTGGAACCAGCCATCTTTTGTAAATATCTAGTAACTCTGGAATTGATTCTCCAATTTTAGGATCTATTTCTACATGTGTGAATGTCATAACATCAGGCCCAATCTGTTCAATTAAAAAATGATCTGGATTCAAAAAGAAAAATAAATTAGCTTTTTTTGCAAATGGAAAATCATCTGGAACAGCTTGTAATTGACAATACTCTGATAATTTGTTGATTGTTTCAGTATCTAATGATAGGATAATTTTAGCCAACTCTTCATTTATTTTATTTACTTCCATTGCTGCCCTTTTGTTTACTTCTTGAAGATTTTCTTGCGTTGAATGGATTAATTCTTCAAGAACTGTCATTTTTACTGCTCCTAGATAACCTGAGTTAACATTTTGAAATCTTGAATCATACGGTTCACCTTGTTTATGTAGAATTATTTGTGGATATCTTGATAAAATGAATTTATTTAAATAAATTTCAGAGTCTAAATAATCCCCATACGTTGTTGTAATTTTTGAAATATATTGAATAGCATATGTAGAATATACTAAATATTTTGCAGTATCTTGTTGCATCAACTCTGCAATCTTTGTTAGGTTTTCTTTTGCAACTGCATTGAATAACTCTTTAACAAATTCTTTTGATTCTTTATCTGCGAATACTTTGTTTCCCTTAATTCTCTTCAATTCTTCTAATTCTGGAAATTTTAATGAAATATTTTCCGGAATTTTTATTCCTACAAATTCTTCTACCTTATTTTTAAAATCAGGTAATATTTCAGTCGCAATAACATCCAATTCTTTGAATTGTACTTTGTTTGCAATACTGTCCCTAGCCTTAGTTGCTAGTTCTACAATTTCTTTTTCTTCATTAATTTCAACTGATAATTGCCCAAATAATGCATCTGCAAATTCTTGAAATTCTCCCAATTCGCATAAAATTCCGAATTACTCCATTTAAGATTACCTTGATTTACTATCAAAGAATTATTAATTCAAAACCTGATGATTTATCATCTAACATGTTAGAATCTAGTCTTGAATTTTTAAAATGTGTAAATTGTGGTTCAAAATTAGAATTAGATTCATTCAAACAAGACAAGGAAATAGTTGAAGGGCTTTTAGATTGTCCCAAATGTAATGGACAATACCCTGTAATTGAAAAAATACCTATTCTATGGAATGATTTTTCTCTTTATCTTTCATCGCGTAAAAAACTAGGGGGTAAACTCTATCAATTAATTGAAAATCTAAAACTCAAGAAATTTTGTAAATCTTCATTATCAAATATTTCTCAAACTTATGAAGATAGAACTGCTCTTGAAGAACGATGGTCATTGATATATCAAAATAGTAAATCTTCAAAATTCTATTCTGAAATACAAAAAAATCTTAATTCTTTACAAAAATCTAACTTTGTTTTAGAATATGGGTGCTCTATTGGCATCACCACTTCTTTTTTAGCAAAATCTAACAAGATGGTGTTTGGTGTTGATAGATCATTTTCTGCTTTAAGAATTGCAAAAAAATTACCCAAAAATAATCTTGATTATGTTGTAGCTGACTTCCTATCTCCTATATTTGGAAAATTATCATTTGATCTTATTCTAGCACTGAATGTTTTAGAACTTGTAGAACCTATAGAATTTTTAAAACATGTTTCAAAACAAATCAATAAAGGGTATTTTGTTATTAGTGATCCATATGATTTTGATAGGGGGATTAATTCTGTGAAAAAACCCCTTGATGAAAAATTATTACGCACAAATTTACAAAATTTAGACTTTAAAATTACTTCACAAACAAAAACTTCTTCTCATATACCTTGGAATTTAAAACTCAATCCACGTGCAACTTTGAATTATGATGTAGATTTAGTCATTGCCAAAAAATAGATTTTTAATCACTTACGTTTTTGCGCTTGTATTTTTTGATTGTTCTTTTAATTTTTGGAACCAACATTTAGTTTTTGTATTGATTTCATCTAGTAATTCATCCATCCCTTTTTGATGATATTCATCTGGTCCAGTCATTTCAAGCCCTATTTTCCATTTAAACTGAATATACTTTATTTCAAATTCATTTATCCAATTGTTATTTCAATTTGAACAGACAGGTTATCAAATCAAATCTTTCTATATTTTGTGAAAATCATTCTTTGAACTGTTGAAATAACTTTAATTTTATCACTTTTGATAAAAAAATTAAATATTATTTTTCATGTTCTGCTTTTGAAATATCATATGTTTGATTACAACTTCCACACCCATTTTTTCTAGTACCAAACCAGATTAGTGCAAAGGGCATTAACGCATAGAGTAACATGGCATTTGGAAATCCAAACAATGATTCATTTTCAGTAAAATAACCTGATACTATCACTAAAAATATCCCAAGTGAAATAATCCCTGAAATTTTATTTAATTTGTCTTTTGTAGTCATAGATGATTTCATTGATCTTTAATATTTAATAAAATATCCTAATGAAATTGATTTTTATCCACATGAATTACATTCAAATTTCTTTTTAGATTGATGGGCTTTTTCCATATGTCGCAATGTTCTTTGTGAATTTGAAAATTCCATATCGCATTTTGGACAAATATTGCCTACAATGATTTCTTTTTTGCGTGAAAGTAATCCAATATTTTTTTATAAATTATTTATAATAAAACTCTTTTACCATGTTAAATTTATGCTAAATTCAATATTTTAAGAAAAACAGAGCCTGGAAATCAAATCGAAATTAATTTAAGAATCAAACAGTGTCATTTTTTTATCATGGTAAATTATTTCATCAATAAAATAAAACGTATTTCAAATAGACCTTCTACATGTGTGAATTGCAATGGGTTAGATCTTAAAGCTGATGCCGTTTTAGCTACCATTGGACCATCTGAGGCAAACGCAGACTATGTATTTTCTGTCTTATGCCTCTCTTGTGAAACTTTGATGATTATTACCACTCACTCCGAATTAGTAGTTGGAATTCACCATACAGTTGGAAATCAAGTAACAATGCGTAACTCTTGAAAAAGTACATTTTCATAAAAAGAACAACAATGAAATACTGAAATTATGTATAATCACACATGGCTGTAATTCTTATTATTCCAATTCTCATCGTCACAATTATTGGATTATCTAGTTATCTTGCTTATCGATTTTTAATTTATGATTTGTATTGTAAGAGATCTGTCAATAAATCACTGCAAAAATATAATATTAAAAAAACTCCGTCTCAAATAATTAAAGAGTACTATGAAAATAAAGGAGAACAAATCTCACATCAAGAAATCCAAAACCTTGAAAAAAACTATAGGCAAAATGAACCTGATCAATTCCTTGCAATGTATGATGCAATCAGAGAAAATACTAGAGATAAAGAATAATTTTCTAAATTACTAAGGGGTAGTTGGAATTTGAATAAATGGAGTTCCACCTTCACCTACTACTAGAGGTAATACTCCGTTCCAATTTTGTATTTTTAACCACTCTAAATAATTTGGATTATCTGCTAATGCTTGGTTGATGATTGCGATTGCTTCAGCTTCACCATTTGCTTGAGCAATGTTTGCATTTGCAATACCTACTGCTGTGGCTTCATGTTGTTTGGCTTCCACTTCTATTCTGCGTAAGTCGTTTTCTGCTCTTAGTGCATTTTGTTCTGCTTCTACTTTAGATTCGATTGCCTTGTTGAATAATACTGAGAATTCAAAGTCTGTAATTGAGATTACATCAGTTTTGACATCAAATTGATTTAGTCTATCTCTGATTGCGTCTTCAATGTCTGCTTTTACTAGTGGTCTTTTTGTGATTAACTCTTCGGCATTATAATTTGCAGTTACTTGTTTTACTGTTTCCTCAATTGCTGGTTGAATTACCCTATTTTCATAGTCTAGACCAATTTCTTTGAATAATATGTGAACACGTTCTGGATCTGCATGATAATTGACAGTTACTGTAGTCTCTACTGATTGAAGGTCTTTTGATGCACTTCTAGTATCTTTGTCATACTTTAGAGTACGAACTTCCATTTGTACAATATCATCTTGGAAAGGAACAAGAAAATGAATTCCCTCATCTAGTGGGGGAGCTGAAAGATCAACTGCATTCCAATGTAATAATATGCCTCTGTTACCTGCATCTACTATTTTGACTGATGCTGATGCTACAACACCGATAATAATTAGAAGAAGAATTGCAATTAGAATTGCCTTCATTGGGCCCATGTTTACATTAACTTTAGGAGATTGATACTTTGACAATATTTGTAATCTCTACCTTCTACTATTATACCAATCTAATGAGAATTAGTTTGGACTAATTTTTTACTCTTAACAAATTTATGCCATTCATACATGAAATAACTAATGGCAGAACCTAACTTTTCATGGATTTATATCATAATTTTCATGGCGATCCCTCTAGCTAGAATCATCCCGCGTCTTTTAGCAAAAAGAGGTATAGGAAAAAGTTTCATTCAACCTCAACAATCAAAACCATTTGAACCTAGTTTTGTCAAACCTGCTCAAGAAGATCAATCAGAATCTTTTGAACGTAAAATAGATTCCTCAAAACCTCAAACAAAAAATAATCTTGTTTTAGGTGCTCTTAATCGAGGTTCAAAATCCTTTGAAAGTATTCAAAAAAATACTGGATTGGATAGTAAAGATCTTGACTACATTCTAGAAGATTTAGAAAAAAATGGCATGTTAAAGGTAGTTCAAAAACAAGGAATGTTTGGTTCAAAAACTGAATTGCATCCCACTGATAAAGGATTTAAGGAATATTATTCCTAATTTTATTAGAATTTTAAATTAAAGAAAAATTTAACAATTTTAAGAATACTTTATGAAGATCTTGTTTTGTATAGTATTATGAAAAATTATATTTTATTTATTTTATTTTCAATATCCTTACTTTCTCTTACTTCCCTTGTATCTACATCTTATGCCCAGTCAAATTCAAATCTATACGTTTCAGCTGAAAATATATTATTTGAAAATCATTTTGCTGGTCCCATGGTGATTGAAGTAGTCATTGATGATTCTAATATTTCAAGTTTAATTGGTACTGTACAAGAACAAATTGTAACCATTGATGAAAAAAAATTGAATATGGTTCAATCTGATGATGGAAAATGGTATGGTTATTTTGCAGATAAAACCCAAGCACAAAAAGCTGATTCGTTGGTAGGGCTACCAGGTTATGGTTTAGATTTTGGTGAAATGTGTAGTAATACTTCTTCTATAACTGGATTGAGTTTATTGGAGACTTCGGGATTTACAATTCCAAGAGATATTTCTTCTAGTTCTAATGGTCAAGAAGCATTTGTTACATGTACTGGAGATGTTTCATCCTCTGATCAACTAATCAATAATGTTGTACGAGAAGCCCCTGTACTTAACACTCAATCAAATTCTACTGGACAGACAGGCATTGATGAAGATGTTTGGCCATTAATTCAATTGTATGATATTGATTCTGGTGATGATGTGATTGTAAAATATGAAAAAGGAAGTAGTATTCAATCAGTTGAATTAACTTTTGATGTTGTTGATCAATTCTCTACAATAACATTAGCCAAGACCACTTATCGCCCTGGAGAAGATGTCCCTCTAGATGTCTCAGACCTTATACTAAACATAGATCCTACTGATGAGGATTCTTGGACATGGGCTTCGATATCTGGTTCAGATGGATTGTTTTACCAATTATTTGATGAGGATGGGGCTACAGATGCCGATGGCACATCTGGTGCAATTAACATTCACGACGGACAAAATTTAGAAATAATGATGTTTAATGATAATGGAATTTTATTTTTAAATCCAAATCTTCAAAGTGCTTCTAACATTGTAGCTGTTTTACAAGATAATGATTATACTGTTTTAGAGGACAAATACGCATCAGATGCTACGATAGATTTAGGAACTGATACTATCCCTCATAGTGATTATCCAATCACACTTACTGAGATTACATCTAATTCTGGCTCTTTTGTAAATTATGATAAAAACGGTGTTACAAATTTAATTATTAATCCTGAAGCAGAATCTGGACGGTCTGCTATCATTGAGTATAATAAAAAATCATTCATGATGTTGGTGGAATATGGCTCTCCTCCTATTGCACCTAATTTCTCTAAAAATATTGTCAAAGATACATCTGTATCATTTACAGTAATTACTGATGATACAGATTTGAATAGTGATGTATTATATGTCACCATTTCTGATGTAGATGATCTTGATGGATCTGTAATTGTTAACAGTGATGATACGATAACATTTACTCCTGATTCTGGTTTTCTTGGTACAACATCATTTGAGTATACGATTGATGATGTTCTTGATGGACAGGATACTGGAATTATTACTATAACTGTAGATTCTGCAGCCATTTTAGCATCTATTAATCAAATTAGTGTGTATAGTGATAAAGCCACATATGCTATTGGTGATACAATAGATGCGAATTGGATTATTCCTACTGATTCTTCAGGAACTGATACAACGTTTAGAGTAATCACGCCAATTGGTACTAATGCTGTAAACGATGTCCTTTCTAACAGTACAGAACACTTGACTCCTACTGACAATTTTGTAGATGGTACATATACAATCCGAGTTGAACATGGACAATATTATGGTGAAACATCTGTTCTGTTTACATCATCTACAGAAACTAATGAATCAACAATTACCTCAGATACGACAACTGAGATTTCAGATACTGAACTTGTATCTGGCTCATGTGCAGATGATTCTAAAATTTCAATTCAGTTAGGTGACACATCGTATACTAAAGGTGAAAAAGTGTCTGTTTCAACTGATCTTTGTAATGTTATTTCTAATGAATATGTCATTGTACAAATTTTTGATCCTTTCAATGCTCAATTAGCTATAGATCAATTCTTACCTACTAATACTAATTTTAATAAAAAATATTCAACTGATGGTGGACTATGGAAGTTAGATGGGAAACATATTATCAAAAGTACGTATTTGGGAAATTCTGTAGAATCTACATTTAGTTTTATTGTGCCTCTTGAAAAAATTCCTGCAGTTGATTTAACAGAATCTATTGCATCTTTTGTAGATGCCGATAAAGATCCTCAGTACTATGTTGACCGTTACAATAATGAAGAATCATACAAAGAATGGTTTGATACTAATTATTCTCAATATGATTCGATTTATCAAGCTGTGGGTTTGGATGAATCTACATCCATTTTGAATTCTAAGAATGTTGATGTCTCTGGTTCATCTACAACTGATGTAGAATCTAAATCAACACCTGAATATGATGATCCAACATGTGGCACTGGAACTGAATTAGTAAATGGATTATGTGAAATAATTAAGATTAATAAAAAATCAGCACAAGAAGAATCCTTTTTTGAAAATATTTTTGTATTTTTCAAATCTTTGATTAATTAATTGTAATTGTGCTTAAAAAAGAAAAAACGGCCTAGTTCCGCATAGTTTTGAACCTAGTGCGGTATCGAAGCTTTAGTTGGAAATCTAATGTGTGCCGGGGGCGAGTTTCGAACTCGCGACCTCCAGATTATGAGTATTGCCTTAGTTGGAGAACCGTTAGAGTTTACCAATTGAACTGGCACTCTAACCAGGCTGAGCTACCCCGGCATGATGATAGGTCAAAAATTTGGGAAATTAAATGATTCTAAATTGGATTTTGCATTTTTAATGGGGGTTGATGCTAAAATATCCATAATTACCGACAATGTCTTGCAGTGCATACTCACAGCTTATCCCTCTTTTTAAAATATTACCCTCATGAAACAAGATTTTCAACAATTCTCTATCTTAGCATCAATTACGATATTCTCCATAATTATGATCACTTCACAAGGTATGTTGGAACCTGCATATGGTGCACATGATCCGATAAAAGATTTTACAGAAGAATATAATTTTGTGGCAGGAATCCATAATGAAGTTACTTTCAAATTTAGAAATGGTATTGAAACTGTAAATTTTCCTGTATTTTCAACAACTTCTGACATAGTATCTAATGCTGGAACTAGTTTTGAAGTTGAAGGTGTGATTGGAAATAGTCCCCATTTACACAAAGCACTAGATGATGCATATGCCTATAGAATGGTTGTATTATCTGGAACGGGTACTTTTGATTATGAACATAGATATTTTGATGTCGATGTTAACATTGTTCAAAATGAAACTATCTTAAAATCATTTGAGTACAATAACTGTGAGGTATCTTCAAACAGTGTATCTACCCTCACTGATGACTATGAATCTTATTTGGCATCTAATACTGGATTCGCTATTGTCGACTCTGTAGAATTCAGATGTAGTGGAGTTCACATTAATTTAGAAAACAATTCATCTAGTCCAACTCGTATGGAGATGAATTTAGTTGATTATGGTGCATTACCGTTCCCGCTCGCTGAAGATGTTCGCACTTTTCTCACATTTGATTTTGATCATGGGGCAGAAAAAATAGAATCTGTGATTTTTACATTAACTGCAGGATTTGATGAAACTGATAATGCAGGTGCTAACTTTCAGATTATAACTGCAGTATTACCCCATCCTATGATTGATGATGCAATTTCAAAGTCTCAAAAAATATCTGGAATGCAATCCAACTTTAATGAAGACTTTAACGTGTTTGTAGAATTTGTAAATCCTGATACAACATTACGTGGACTTAATTTTAAGGACTGCATTGTAAGTGGATATGATATACTTACTCTGAGGGATAAAGAGGAAGGGTATACTGGAAAGCGTGGCTTTGCTACTGCTGAAATCATTGATGTTGATTGCTCTGGGCTAACTCCAATCAATCCTAATTTTGATAAACAATCTAATGATGCAGAACCTTTGATGACTCCTGTGCTACATTCATACAATATGGGTACTGGTCCACATGTGATTGCAACTTTTGATTTTGATAATAGAATTGAAGTGATAGACTTTCCTGAATTCAATCAAGGTAATTTAATTGCAAAAGCAAATCCAACATTTGAACTTGTTGGAGTTCCTAGCATAACTCCTCTATTGTACAACGCAGTAGATGAGGCTAAAAAAAGCCAATCAAAAATAACTGGTGTAACTTCATCAAAAAATCTGTTTGATGTTAATCTTACTTTGGTAAATGGTGATCATACTGTACGAAGTTTTGATTATTCGAAATGCCGTATTGTTGATTATGTGTTGAAAACTGAACATGATTTGGAAGAGAGCTTTTACAATGGATTTGCCTTAACTAACGAATTCCATTTTGAATGTCTTGGATATGCCCCAATCAATTCACACTATGGTGAGATGTTCAAAATCCCACAAAGTACTGAAACTGAGTCATCAAATGATTATGAATCTAAACAAAGATCAACATGGGGTCCAAACTTTAGAGTTTCTTAATTCTTAAAGTCTTTTTTCCAATCTACCTTTTCTTCTTTAACCCAAAGGAATTTCTTTTGTAATGCAGAAGTGTAGAGTTTTTCCCATTCCGCACCTACTTCATCAGTCCATGCCTTGAAAACACGAGGATCAATGTAATTTCTTAGAGATGTTCCAATGTTGTAATCTTTGGTTTTTTCAGATAAGTCAATTTGTAATCCTAATTTTTCTACTCTTTCTTTTTGTTTGACTTTTTGTTTTTTAATTTGTTCATTTAATGTCTTAATTCTTTTAGTTTTACTTTTCTTTTGAGTGTCTGTTTTAGGAGAACTAGATTCTACTTTTTTGAGAGTCTCTTGGGTTTTTTTCCAGACTTGTTCTTTTTCTACTTTTTTGAGAGTATCTCTTTTCTTTTGTAATGATTGTTCAAATGTTTTAGGAATTGTTCTCTTGTGATTACACATCATTGCAGCTTCAAGATTTGCTAATTTTGCATGGTATATTTTTTCAGTTGCAGATTTCCCCTTCATATTGTCATGCTTTACAAGATAGTCTTTGACAACTGTTGTTGCTTGGAATGTTCTGAACACTTTGGCAGTTAACCCTTTTACAATTCCTGAAAAATATTTGTTCACGTCTCTAGATGTAATAGTGTGAAAAATCTCTTCACTTGGTTTTTTCTTTTCAATTAATTTTTTGAGATTTTGTTGAAATTGTTTATCATCTCCAATTGCCTTTAGTGTCTCTTGCCACCTTACACTATCTTTTCCCAAAAAGTCAAACTCTATTGTGTCTGCAGTGATTTTGATGTGTTCTTTTCTTAGGGTTGTGGCACCTACAGTATCTGCCTCATCTGGATCTTTTTCATCTCCTACTCTCATTGCAGTTCTATAAATCAAATAACATGCAGTAGCAACATTACTCTTTTTTGGATCTTTCATATCTTTGACCATCGATTTTTTGATTTTTTCGATTTCTATTTCAAGCTTGATGGCTTTCTCGTATTTTTCTTTGTCTCTACCTTGTTTTAGATCAGAGCTATCTGCAAGCCACACATACTTTCTTTTCTGTGTAAGAAAATCCATCCAACTTGCAAGCCACATTGAATCATTATCATGTATAATTTTCCCCCATTCCCCCTTCATCGATTTCTTTGCTTCTTTATCCATATTCAGAGTAACATCTTTTGAAGTGACAGGAGGTTTCCATTTTCCTCTTAGTGGATGCTCTCCTCTACCGATGAAAATTCCTGGAGGTTCAGCCATATAGTTTCCAACTTCCACTTCTTTTCCATCCATAATGGCAATTCCATATTTTGTTTTCAATTTTTCTCGTAACTCTTTTCGTTTTGCAACAAGAGATTTCTTATCCTCTTTACTCATCATCTCTTTGAGGTCTTTTTCTTTGTCAACTATTTTGTAAGCATTTGAAAAATCAATATCATCATATGATGTTTTTTTAAATTTTAAATCTAGAGTTTTTGCAAAATCTATTGTAAAATTTTTTTGAAATACTTTGTCTTGAGCATACGGGGTATCTTTCTTTTTAGCCCACTGATATGCCATCTCTTCTTGGACTAAATTGAGATTTACAGTCTCCCCTTTGATCTTTATTTTTATTCCTTGAGTCCCATATGCGGGAGGAAATAAGATTCCATTGTGTTGTAGTGTTTTCCATTTCATTTCATTTCATCTTAAAATTGCGGACTTTGATGAAATTCTACACTATCTGTATATCAATTTAGCGTAGAAGTACGATGTTAGTTAAGGAAACAGCTCTTTACTCATATATTTTTCAAATTCTAGGTCTGTTTTCATCTTTTTAGCCTCCAAAAACATGGCTGCATCAGTACCTACGACATATCGTGGTAACATTTCATCATCATGAATTGCCTTCATAATTACATCTGCGACTTGCGAAGGTGGGGTTCCTAACTCTGACATCATCTTTAATCCTGAAAGGATATGTTCTACTAGTTTTTTGTATTTCTCATCTGTTTTTGATTCTGATATTTTTAATGAATTAAAAAAATTGGTTTTGATTACTCCTGGCTCAATCAATGTAGTTTTAATTCCAAATTGACCTAACTCGTATCTCAAACATTCTACTAATCCTTCTAATGCAAATTTTGAACTGATATAAGCTGGAGAACCTGGAAACCCTATTCTTCCTGCTAATGAGCTAATGTTGATAATATTTCCTGAATTTTGTTTTCTCATGATTGGTGCCACCTCTTGAATAATTCTTACAATACTGAAAAAATTTGTCTCAAATTGTTTTCTAAAATCATCTATTGTTAGATCTTCTGTACATCCAAACTGACCATATCCTGCATTGTTAACTAGTACATCTAGTCTTCCATTTTTTGTAACAATTTTTTTGACTGCAGAAATGATTGATTCTTCTTTATCAACATCCAATTCTATAATTTCAACTGGGAGGTTTTCTTTTTTTGCAGCATGTTCTAATTCATCTGCTTTTCCAACATTCCTCATACTGGCAAATGTATAATATCCATCCCTTGCTAATGATAATACAGTTTCTAATCCAATCCCTGATGAACTACCTGTAACAAGAGCTACTTTTTCCATGATAATTCTAAATTCTTGTTATATTTATCCCATTTTGATTAGTCATACTAGAGGTTTATCTCCTTCAGTAGGATCAATTAATTCTGTTTCTTCACCATTGTTAATTCTTTCAAGAATTTCTAGTGCTGAATATTTGTGGAGATATTCATTGTTATTTCCACATCTGTATGAGAAAGTACACCTTGGGCATCCTGATTTATTTTTGCACGGGCATTCTTTTACTATGAACATACTTCTTTCAAGTGCCTTTTCAAATCTGTCATAGAGGGCTTTACTTGCGCCACTTCCGCCAATAGCCTCATCATAGATGAAAATCAAACCTGATGTACCTAATGATATTCCTCCTAAATCCTGGGAAACTCCACCTGTAATCATATTGCTTCCCTCAATCACTACATGTTCTGTTGCATGGTATCCACTAGCTTCTGTATATTCTTCATCTTCAGATTCTTCAATTACTTTGAGCGGTCTTGGTGCATGAAATACAATTCCTTTGGTTACGAAATCATATTCTAATGGAGAATCTAGTTGAACTTTTTCTCCTTGTGTTATTTCTTGCCCTAACTCGATATTGACATACCCGTAGACCTTTTTCTCAATATGTAATTTACAAAAAGCAATTTCAATACCGTTTGCTTTTCTTCTTTCATAAACTGTTTCAATTGTAGGCCATTCTTCTGTTAATGATTTTGTATAATATGGATAATCTCTTGGAATTCTTTCTAGTTTTGCATAGTTTTTTTCTGGATAATCAAATTCCTTTACCTTGTAACGAATACCTGCTAAAAAATAGATTGCATCTTTGTGTAATTCTTCTAGTGCAATTGGTAATACCCTGTCTCCAACTTTCCCCCCATTTAAGAAGATATCAATTGAATTACCAATCCCTCTAATGCTGTATTCACTTAACATTGAATTAATTTTATCAAAATTTGGAATAATTCTATTATTGAATTCTTTTAGATTTTCATTAATAATGTGATGTTCTATTACTTCTTGATGTTCTTTTAATTCATGTTTTGAAATGGGTCTATCACATGCCATTGCCAAAATTTGAAATTCTTCTACAAATGGATTCTTGGGGTCGATGTATGTTTTCTCAATATCTTCAAAATAATCATCAGGATGATTCTTGTAATATTGTGATATGGGATCGTTTCCTAAAGCCAAAAATGCATATCCTCTCTGACCTTTTCTAGCGGCTCTTCCTATTCTTTGAATTAGTCTATTGACTGGAATAGTTGATGATATGACACAATCTACATTGCCCACATCTATGCCTAATTCGAGCGTGGGAGTGCATGAAATTGCTTGTAATTCGTCTTCTTTGAATTGTCTCTCAACTGATGTTCTATAATTTGCCATCAATCCAGCTCTGTGAACTTTGATATTCACTTTTTGTTTTTTTGCCTGCATTGCTAAAAGTTCTGAATTTAGATGTGAATTATTGAAAACCATTGTTTTGTGATTTCTTTGAGTTAGTTTCTTTGTCAGATCTACCATCAAAGATCTCTGTGTTCGAAGTGATGGGAAAAGCATTACAAAATCCGTTTTTCCTTTTTTACCTGAACCTTGTATTTTTTGCATTTCTTCACCAAATAATTTCTGACAGAATTCTTTTGCATCATCAAGTGTTGCTGATGCTGCTACAAATTGTAATTTATTGGTACAAATTCTCTTTAGTCTTTTTATGATATAGTGAACATTTGTTCCAAAAATTCCTGAATACACATGAGCTTCATCTGTAATGAGAATTCTAGTCGACGATAATAATGAGGAAAACTTTGTTTGATGCCACATGTGATAATGTAACACATCAAAATTTGTAATTAGAATTTGTGGAGGATGATCAATTATTCCTCTACGCTCTTCTTGTTTTGTATCGCCATCAAAGACTTTGACATTCACTCCTATTTTTTCTGCAAATTTTTGAATTTTTGGATATTGATCACGTGCTAATGCTTTTGTAGGATATACAAAAATTGCAAAAACATTCTCATCTACAGCTTCTTTTTTTATTCTTTGAATTACTGGAATCAAAAATGCCTCTGTTTTTCCTGATGCTGTAGGTGCTTCAATTACCACATTTTCTCCAAATGTGATCTCTTCAATAGATTCTTCTTGAAATTTATAAAATTGATCAATTTTTAGTTCTTTGAGATGTTCAGTTATTGATTCATCAAGTCCTAATTCTTCTACTTTGCAGCCCATTTTAGGCTCAGGATTAGTCAAAACCTTGTATTGTGAAATATAGTCTTTTTTTGAAAACAGAATTTCTTCGGTTATTTTATCTGGATTGTTTTTGCATATCATCTCTTTAATTTCATTTTCTCCTCTCACAATCCCTTCATCTTTGAGGCCTTCAGATAACCCTCCTTCAGTTACTAGTCCTTTATCAAATCTTGAAAGGAACTCTAGAAATACTTCATCGGAATTTTTTGAAAATTCTAACAAATCTTCTAATCCACATTTTTCACAAGAAACATGCATTTTTTTGTTGAATGTTTTTTGAATGCCAATTTTTGATTTACATTTAGGGCAAGAGAACTTCAAGATCTATTTGATAGAGAATTGCTGATGATTTATTGTTTGATAGGTATTATGACCCACGACATTATTAAGCTAGAAGCGAGTCTTGAATTTAAAAATGAAAAAAATAGAAATTAATAAAATTTACAATCAGAACTGTATTGATGGGATGAAATCAATTCCAAAAAATAAAATTGATCTTGTAATTACTGATCCACCGTTTGCAATAAATTTTAAGGCTAAAAAGGCAAATTATAACAGAACTTCTTCTAGAGTATTATCTGGATATAATGAAATTAAACCTGAGGATTATTATGATTTCACTTTTGCATGGATGAGTGAAGTTTTTAGAATTTTAAAAGATTCTGGCAGCATGTATATTTTTTCAGGTTGGAATAATCTCAAAGATATTTTACGTGCAATAGATGATGTTGGATTTACAACTGTAAATCATGTTATTTGGAAATATCAGTTTGGCGTAGTCACTAAAAGGAAATTTGTTACCTCTCACTATCACTGTCTTTATCTCTGTAGAGATGATAAGAAACGAAAATTTTTTCCTTTTTCCAGGTTTAAAAAAGAGGATAAAACCAAAGATGGTAGAAGTCTCCATTATAGAGACAAAGAAGATGTTTGGGATATTAAAAGAGAATATTGGACAGGTGATGAAAAAACTCCGACCAAACTTCCTGCCGAAATTATTAAAAAACTATTAGAATATTCAAGTGAAAAAAATGATTTAGTCTTTGATCCATTCCTTGGTTCTGGCCAAGTCGCAGTAGTTAGTAAATCACTAAAAAGAAAATTTCTTGGTTTTGAAATAGTTCCAGATTATTACAAATTTGCAAAAAAACGTCTAGATACTGATACCTATAGAATTAAAAAATCAAAATAACTTATTCTTTTTTTTCAGATTCATCAGTTCTTTTCTGACCAATTTTTGATGCAATACTTTCTCTTATTTCATCATCTGTTTTACCTTCTGTTTTTACTCCTGCTGATTTTGCAATCATTTCTAATTTTTCTCGTTCTGTTTCAACCGGTCCTGAAATTTTGGGAACTTCATCTGTAACATCCTTTATTTGCTCTTGAATTTCGTTTTTGGCTTTGTTGTATTCATTTACTGCTTTTCCCATTTTTCTAACTGCACCTGGTAATTTCCCTGTACCTAAAATCAAAACCAATGCCACAAAAATAATTATCATCCATTCACTACCACCAATATTTAATGAATAATCCAACATGTTTTGATATCCTTTAAATCAAAATTAAACGTAATGTTCAAAATTCACGCCTAAATTATTAATTTCACCATTGAATATCACTAATGAGAATTCACATATTGATTTAAAGAAATTCAAAACTGATAATTTTTATGAAAAAAATAGAAGCTATCGTTCAACCTGCTACAAAAGATGCAGTTATCGCTGCAATCAAAAAAGTTGGAGTTGGCGGTGTAACGGTTCATCAGGTTCAAGGTCAGGGTGCACAAGATCCTCCTCTAGTTGGACAATATTTCAGTAGGGATATGGTGATTTGTGTTGTAGATGATCCAAAATTGGATGAGGTACTAAATGCAATTGCAAATGTTGCTTGTACGGGAACTAAAGGTGATGGCAAAGTCTTTGTAACAAATATTGAGGATGCATTAGATCTATGTACTAAAAAACGTGGAACAATGGATATCTAATTTGAGATTCTTTGTGGTTCTAGTTTCTTTCTAGCATTTATTGCAAATAATGTAACTCCTATCCCTATTATGCAAAATACCAAGTATGGTGTTTCATTTCCAAATGACTGCGTAATGGGACCTCCAATAGTTGGTCCTATGGCCCAACCCATGCCAAAAACTGTTTCATATGCACCAATAATTTTCCCTGAAATATTTTTTCGAGTTTTACTCAAAATAATCTCCAGAGTCAATGGGAAAAATATACTAAATCCAAATCCCATTAGAACTAGGGCTATTCCAAAAGTGAAAATTGAATCAGCTACAATTGATATTGCTAATCCTGCTGATACTGCAATAGTTCCTGCAATCAATGTTTGACTTGTCCTTCTTGCAAACTTCCCTGCCAATGCAAGGGATACAACACGTGAAATTCCAAAAACAAAATATAATAACAAAATGTCTGATGCTGACATTCCATTATCATTGAGAAATGCTGGATAAATCGTTAGAATTATTCCAAATGATGAAGTACAAAAAATCAACAATACTATCACTTCTGGAAATTTCTTCATTTCCTTAATTGATGAAAATGAAAATTTCTCGTGATGCTTTTTCACCTTTTTTCTTGAGGCTAAAAGTGCAGTAATTATTGCAGCTGCGAGAATAAATGCTGCAATTTGGAATAATACTCTGTATGTGACATCCAGGCCTTCCAGTAATGCTGTACCTAGTAATGGCCCTACCATGAATCCAATTACGAAAAACATTGTAAACCATGAGATATGCTTCACTCTATTTTTTTCAGAACTTTCGTTTGAAATGATCGCTTCACAAGGTGGCCAGAAAAATGCATGTGCCACACCCGTCATAATTCTAAATCCCATTATTTCTGGAACTGATTGTGCAATGGATAGCAGATAAACCGATGCAGAATTAATTGCTGCACCTATAGATAACAAATATCCGTTGTTAACTCTATCAAGTAGAATCCCTACAAAAAGTGGAATGAACATGTAAGGGATAAAATTTGTTAATCCAATTAGACCAAGTTCTGAATATGTTGCACCAATGACATTTTTTGCAAATATTGGTAGAATCGGACCGTGTAATCCATATGAAATCCCAATGATTAATCCGGTGATGTTGACTAGTATTAGAACTCTATTCATTTGTATGCTGCAACCATTATTGCCCCACCCATAAGATCTTTCTCAAACTCTACTCTAGAAAACTTTTCAAGAATTAATTCTTCTAGTTTTTTATTTTTTGGCCATCTTTTGTAGGTACCATACAATGTTCCAAACTTTAATCCAAGTCGTCCTCCTGCTGCAAATGCAAGAATGGGTAGGATACATCTTAGATAAAATGAAACGCCTGCTCTGAAAAATACTCCATCTGGTTTTCCCAAATCAACAATAACAAATCTTCCGTCTTTTTTCAATACACGGTGAATTTCAGAAATTGCAATTCTCAAATTGATTGCATCCCTTAATGAATAACCACATAACACTGCGTCAAACTCTTCATCTCTGAATGGAATGTGCTCAAAAACACCATTTGCCATGTCAGGGGATTCCTCAAAAAATGTACCTGTGTTTTTTAGCATTGGTACTAGTGGGTCATACAGTGTAATGGATATTTTTCCATCAGTTAACTTCATTGCTGTTTTTGACATGTTTCCAAAACCTGAACCCGCATCTAAAATATTATTTCCTGGAAATACTCTATTTGTAATTCCACGAATTCGATGTTCTTTATCTTTGCCTAACGAAATGATAGAATTGACTTTGTCATAAATTGGAATTATTTCTCGAAGTACTTCCATAACTTCTCCCCAGTAACTTCCTAAACCCATAATCTATCGTCTCTGTATACTAGTTTGAATAGGTTTCAAATCAAAGAGTTTACTCTGGAGCAAACTTTGATGCATTTTGAGAATAATTTTGTAAATCAGATTCTGAAACTTTCTCAAATATTTTAGCTTCAGTTGTAATTTTTGCCATCTTTATGTTGTTGACTCCATCCTTTGCTTCTGCTTTTAGATTAATTGCTGCAATAGCTAATGTTGCTGCATCTTCTAAACTCAAATCTTCTTTGTAATGTTTTTCCAAAAATGCATTTACATCATCAGAACCTGCTCCGATTGCAATTGCTGAAAATTGAATATATGTTCCACTAGGATCTGTTACATAGATTGATTCTCCTTTTTGATCAATTCCTGCAATTATCATAGAAACTCCATTTGGACGTACTCCTCCATATTGTGTAAATTGATGAGCTTGGTCTGCTAGGTGTTTTGCAACTGTTGCAACTTCAACAGATTCATCATATGTCATTCTATTTCCTTGCGAGAAAAATCGTGCACCATCTACTTGGACTCTTGCATCTGGAATGTATCCTGCTGCTGCGACTCCGATGTGATAATCTACTTGAAATATTTTTTGAGTGATATTGCTAGTTTGTAAAGTTCGAGGTTTCTCTTCTACTGCCATAATAACACCTTGTTTACTACTGATACCGATAGCTAAAGTTCCTCTTTTTACTGTCTCAATGGCATATTCGACTTGGTATATTCTACCGTCTGGTGAATACATTGTAGGTGTCATATCATAACCGCGTGATGCCATCATATCATCACGAGTTCATTCTGAGTCAATTTAAGGGTAATTGTCATGCCTGAATATGGGTCAGATATGGAAATAGGGTTTTAAGCAAAAATGACAAATTGAATTCAAGAAACATGGTAAATCAACTATTAGAATTCAAAGAAATCATTAGATCAAAATAAGCTTTAGATCAAAGAAAAACCGATAAGCAGACTAGAAAACTTCTGTTATACTTGTTTACAAGTACAAGAGGTGGTTTTACCAGACTGCGAATAATTATTCATCTATTAGAGAAACCATACAATACACATCAATTAGCAAAAGAGCTTGATCTTGACTACAAAGCAGTACAACATCACATGAAAGTCTTGGAGAAAAATATGGTGCTATCTTTCATCTATCAAATTTCCTTGAAATCAATATTGGTGCTCTAGATGAGGCAATTGACAAACTAGATAGAAAAATGAATCACACCAAAGTCTACATGTGATTATATTTCTAAATCAGCGATCTGAAATTTTGAACTAAACTTAATATAATATGTACCGTTTTCAAAATTACCTTGGTCAAACATGATCCTTTTGCAAATGCAACTAAGCAAGTTAATGATGCATGTGATATTCTAGGAATCAAAGATAAAGAATTACGTGAATATTTGGCAATGCCAAATAAAGTTTTGAGAGTAAAAATTCCAGTTAAAATGGATAATGGTAAAATTAGAGTTTTCACAGGTTTTAGAAGTCAGCACAACAATGATAGAGGTCCATACAAAGGTGGTATTCGTTACTTTAACCCAGAAGGCGGGGTTGAATACATGGAACGTGAAGTCATGGCACTCTCTTCATGGATGACATGGAAATGTGCAATAGTTGACATTCCTCTTGGTGGGGGAAAAGGTGCAATCTATGTTAATCCAAAAACTGAGAAACTCAGTGATGGTGAAATGGAAAGATTGACTCGACATTTTGCATACAAAATTTCTGAAATTATTGGACCTGAAAAAGATATCCCTGCACCTGATGTTTACACTACAGGTCGAGAGATGACGCAAATTATGGATACATTCAGCAAACTAAACGGTAACAAATATTCCCCAGGTGTAATTACTGGAAAACCAATATCCATGGGAGGTTCACTTGCAAGAAATGTTGCAACTGGGTTGGGTGCAGCATACACTGTTAGAGAAGCTGCAAAAACTTTGAAAATTAATTTAAAAGGTGCAAAAGTTGTTTTGCAAGGATTTGGAAATGCATCTACCTTTGCTGGTGAATATCTTGAAAAGATGGGTGCAAAAATTATTGGTGTTAGTGATTCTAAAGGTTCCATTTCAATTCCAAAAGGTGCAAAAGTTAGTGCAATTTTAGCACACAAACAAAAGAAAGGTTCTGTTGTTGGATTTCCTGGAAGTAAAAAAATCTCAACTGAAGAATTACTTACAAGTAAATGTGATATTCTAGTTCCAGGTGCACTTGAGAATCAAATTGATGCAAAGATTGCAAAGAATCTCAAATGTAAAATAATTGCAGAAGCTGCAAACGGTCCAACATTACCTGAAGCAGATCCAATTATCTTCCAAAAGAAAATTTTAGTAATTCCTGATATTTTAGCAAACTCTGGTGGTGTATGTATTTCATATTTGGAATGGGTACAAAATAACACTGGTTACTATTGGACTTTTGATGAGGTTGCAAATAAGATGGAAGCAAACATCACTAAAGGATTCAAAGACGCATATGCACTCAGTAAAAAGCATAAAATCGACCTGAGAAAAGCAACAATGGTTTTAGCTGTTGAAAGAGTACTGGAGGCATTTAATCAAAAAGGCGTTTGGCCATAATCTTAGGATAAGCAAGTCTCGTAACTAACTAATTGTTCGATAAACATTATTTTCCCTTTTGTAATGATGCGTAATTTCCTTTTAAAAGTAAGATCTACCTTTGTCCTTCTTTGCAATAATTGAATAGTTTTTTGAGTTAATGTCCTACCTTTTTTATCTCTATCAAAAAGAATTATCAACCTTTCAAATTTTACTACAGAATCTGCAAAATCTATCATACCTGAAAACCTATGGAATTCTAAAACTTTTCCAGTATAGCCAATCTTTCTTAATGCATAAGAATCTCGTTTCCCTTCAACTATTACAACACCGTTTTCTATGGAATTTAATTGGAAAATGAATTCTTTTAATTCTAAAATCTCTTGTTCTGATACTAGCACTATTTGTGATTAATTTTAACATATTAAAACAGAGCATATTTTTACTTCTAAATAATTTGTTGAGTAATATGAAAACTGAATTAGAAATTACTGAATATAGAAAAGTAATTGAAGAAAGACTGGTAAAAACTGAATCCATGGATGCCATGAAATACTATCAAGGGGTACTTAGAAGCCTTGAGTGGGTAGTTACAGGAAAAGACGTTTAGAAAAATGTCTGATGTTCTACTTGTGCAAAATACACGAATAGAGGGTTCGGGGTATTTGGGGGAACTTTTACAAAAAGATGGATTTGATATCACATCCGTAAATGCAAAACATGAAAAGTTACCTACCCGAGATTTTTCTCTAGTTGTAATTTTAGGTGCACCTGAAAGTGCAAATGATGATTTAGATTATCTAAAGGCTGAACAACATTTAATCAAAAATTCTGTGGAAAAAAATATTCCTGTACTTGGAATTTGTTTGGGTTCTCAATTAATTGCCAAAACATTTGGTGCTAAAGTGTATAGTGGGCCAAAAAAAGAAATTGGGTTTTACCATGATTTGAAAATTAGTAGTAATTCTTCATTTTTTTCTGGTTTCAAAAACCCATTCACTGTTTTTCATTGGCATGGAGATACATTTGATTTACCTGAAGGTTCTATCCAATTAGCCTCATCTGAGCACTATTCTAATCAAGCATTTCAATACAAGAGTGCAGTTGGTTTACAGTTTCATTTGGAAGTAAATGAGGGGATGGTAAATTTGTGGCTTGATAATACTGAAGCACAATTACAAAAAATACCGCATATCGATCCAAAAAAAATCCGCTCAGACATTATTGAAAATATTTCAATTGTGAAATCAAATATGAATAATTTTTACAATAATTTCAAATTTTCATTTGACCTTTGACCAAAGTTTAATATAGTTAATTCTAATTTTATCGATCGAAAGATGGCTGCTGTTAAGAAAATTTTTGAAGAAATTATTCAAACAGATCACAAGGTTATCACTGAAGACTCATCAAAATCTGTTCTCAAAACTTATGGCGTTAAAGTTCCACCTTATGCACTTGCTACTTCTGCAGCCGATGCAGTAAAACAAGCAAAAAAAATTGGTTTTCCTCTTGTAATGAAAGTAGTATCTCCACAAATTTTACACAAAACTGATGTTGGTGGAGTTAAAGTTGGAATTGATAATGTCAATGATGTAAAAAAGACATTCAATGACATGTATGGTCGTCTTTCTAAAAAGAAAGGTGTTGAAGTTAAAGGAATTCTTTTGGAAAAAATGGTTCCAAAAGGTGTTGAATTAATTGTAGGTATTCAAAATGATCCACAGTTTGGTCCAATGATTATGGCTGGATTGGGTGGTGTAATGACTGAAGTTTTCAAAGATGTTGCATTTAGAATGCTACCAATCACAACATCTGATGCAAAATCAATGATAAACGAACTCAAGGGTTCTAAACTTCTCAAAGGTTTCCGAGGTAGTGCACCTGTTGATCTTAACATGGTTGCAAAAATGTTGGTAAACATTGGAAAATTAGGCGTAGAAAATGCAGATTACATTAACAGTATTGATTTCAATCCAGTAATCGTATATCCAAAATCCCACTTTGTAGTTGATGCAAAAATTATTCTAAATAATGAATTAAGAAAGAATTCCATTTCAAAAGTTAAACCAAATATTACTTCTATGGAGACTTTCTTTACACCAAAGTCTGTTGCACTTGTCGGTGCATCTGCAACACCTGGAAAAATTGGTAATTCTGTATTGGATGCACTTGGAAAACAAGATTACAAAGGCAAAGTATTCCCAATTAACCCTAAACAAGAATCAATTCTTGGACTCAAATGTTATCCATCTTTAGATGCAATTACAGAAAAAGTTGATCTGGTTGTTGTTTGTATTGATCTTTCATTATGTGGGCCAATCATGAAGACATGTGCAAAGAAAGGAATCCATAATGTTGTAATCGTTTCAGGTGGTGGTAAAGAACTTGGTGGTGATAGAGCCGCTATGGAAGCTGAAGTTAAAGAATTATCAATAAAACACAAAATTCGTGTAGTTGGTCCTAATTGTATTGGAATGTTCAATGCAGCAAATCGTCTTGACTGTGCATTCCAAGGACAAGAAAGAATGGTACGTTCAAAATTAGGAAATGTTGCATTTTTCTCCCAAAGTGGAACAATGGGAATTAGTATGTTAGAAAGTGCTGATTTGTTTGGTTTATCAAAAATGATTAGTTTTGGTAACCGTTCTGATGTTGATGAAGCAGATATGATATGGTACGCTGCAAATGATCCTCAAACCAAAGTAATTGGATTATACGTTGAAGGTTTCGGCGATGGTAGAAAATTCATCAATACTGCGAAACGTGTAATGAAAGAGACGAAGAAACCAATCGTAATTTGGAAGAGTGGTAGAACTACTGCAGGTGCAAAACAAGCTGCATCTCACACAGGTTCACTTGGAGGTTCAAATGCAATGATTATGGGGGCATTCAAGCAAGCAGGAATTATTTCAGTTGACAGTTATCAAGAACTAGTTGGAGTCCTAAAGGCACTAGCCTGGCAACCTCACGCAAAAGGTAACAAAGTTGCTATGACTAGTAATGGAGCTGGTCCAATGATTGGTGGAATTGATCAACTAGAGAGACAAGGTCTTACAATAGGAAAATTGTCTCCAAAAATTATGAAAAATATAAAGAATCATTTCCCTCTAACTGTTCCAATTCATAATGGTAATCCAGCAGATGTTGGTGGTGGTGCTACTGCCGATGACTATAGATTTGTCATTGAGCAATTCTTAGATGAAAATAATATTGATATTGCAATGCCATGGTTTGTCTTCCAAGATGATCCACTCCAAGAAACAATTGTTGATTATCTAGCAGAACTCTCAAAGAAAAAGAAGAAACCTATCCTTGCCGGCGGTAATGGCGGTCCATATACTGAAAAGATGATAAAATTGATTGAGAGCCACAATGTTCCAGTTTATCAAGACCTTAGAACTTGGGTTGCAGCAGCATCTGCATTAGCTCAATGGGGCAAAGTACGCGGAAAATAGATAACATTTAATTCCTATATCACTTCGCAAATTATCATGTCACTAGTTACCACATCTACTTCTGATGGCATTTGTACTGTCAAGATTAACAGACCTGACAAACTCAATGCTATGAATACGGATGTTGCAAAAGAACTAATCAAAACTTTTGAAGAACTAAACCATAATGATGATGTCAAAGTTATCATTTTGACTGGCGAAGGAGAAAAGGCATTTTCTGCTGGTGCAGATATAGAATACATGTCTAAAATCTCTGCAGATGAATCAGTTGAATATGCAAAGACAGGTCAACTTGTCACTGCAACTGTTGAATTAGTTAAACAACCAACTATTGCAGCAGTTAATGGTTTTGCTTTAGGTGGAGGTTGCGAACTTGCAATGTCTTGTGATATTAGAATAGCAGCAGATACTGCTAGACTAGGTCAACCAGAAGTAACAATAGGTGTACCTCCTGGATGGGGTGGTACTCAAAGATTAATGAGAATCGTGGGAATAGCAAAGGCAAAAGAACTTGTTTACACAGGTAAAATGGTCAAAGCAGATGAGGCTAAAGAAATTGGTCTTGTAAATCAAGTAGTTCCTCTTGCATCATTACAAGAAGAATCTTTGAAAATGGCCCAACAAATAGCTGGAAACTCTACAATGGGTGTTCAGATGTCTAAAGTTGCAATCAACAAAGGAAGAAATGCAGATCTTGATACTGGTCTTGCTTTAGAACTTCTTGCTTGGAGAAATTGCTTCACTCACCCTGACAGGGAAGAGCGAATGACTGCATTTGTTAACAAGTCAAAGAAATAGCTATTTCTAATTTCTTTCTTATTTTATTAAATAAAAAAAAGATAGAGTTTTACCAACTCTACTTTACTGTAACTACTCCTACTCTCCATGGATGAAATGAACAATAGTAGTTGTACACCCCTGCTTCATCAAATGTATATTCGAATCTATCCCCGGTGTTCAATGGTGGACTGTTAAACACATCACTTACTTTTCCAACCTCATCTTGACTTTGAATATTGTGTGGAACAGAGTCTTCATTTACCCAGACAACTTTGGTGTTTGTTGCAATTTCCAGATTTAATGGCAAGTAAAATCCACTACTAGAAACATCAAAATTTCCATTAGGAATTATTATTATTGCATCCATCATCTCTGAAACAACTGCAGTATCTAGTACAATGACACCGCTGTCAATCAAAAATTTAATGGCATTGAGAAATTCCGATTCTGAAATATCTCCTTGACCATACCATAATGCATTGTTTTTAACCCATTCTGGAACTGATTCTGCGACTGCGTCATTGACTGTAAATGAAACTAATAGGATTGAAAATATCATTGTTAGAATAGATATTTTCATTGATCTATGCTTCATATTCAAAAATATCGTCTAGATGATTTATCACATGAGTACACATTGTCTTGCAGTGCAGTCTAATCTATTATATCTAATTTTGAACTTGTTTTTTCATGCAAGAATTAGTTCCATCTCTAAAAATAGTGGATGATGAAAGAAAGCAAGTAATTTTAGAAATCCTTGCTGATAAATATTGTAAATTAATCCTCCATAACACTCTAGAAAAACCAAAATCTGCAATGGAGATATCTGGTGAAAAAAAAATTCCTATTAGCACTGTATACAGAAGATTACAAACTCTGTATGATGCAAAATTACTTGCTATATCTGGTTCAATTAATCAGGATGGAAAAAAATACTTTCTATACAAAAGTAAAGTAAAATCTATTTCTCTCAAATGTGATTTAGAAGTAACATCTGTTGAACTCATTCCGAATACACGCACAAATTAATTGTTAAGGGAATATTGTTTGAGCTAAAAATGATGGACAAAGATTTAGCTTCAACAAAACGTCAAATCCATTCTGCAAAAAAAGAATCTACTCGTAGTATTACCTATAGACTTCCTGAAAAACTTGTAACTGAATTAGAAACAGAATCTACTCAGAAAGGAATTTCTCAAAATGTTCTAGTTAGACAAATTCTTGAAAAATATGTTCAATGGGATAGATTCTCTAGTAAGATTGGAATGATTCCAGTTCCAAAAGGTATTCTTGAAGCCTTAGGTGGAGAGTTAGATGGAAAAGACATTGATGAAATAATTACATTGATGTTTCCTATGATTAAGGATACTGTTTTGTTTATCAAAGGCGGATATGATTTGAAACGCTGTGTTGAAACATTAGAAGATTACATGCGAGCATCAGGGATGAACTCTGATCATAGGGTAGAAGGTGACGTTCACATATTTTTAATTCAACATGAATTGGGATTAAAATGGTCAGTCTTTACAGAACAATTACTATCTCAAGTATTTCGTAGTTTCTTACCTGATAAAGAACTAAAATTTCAAACAACTGAAACTACAGTTATTTTGTCTGTGTCATTGGGTTCTGATTTTAATGAACATGATTATCATAATTGAAATTCAATTCATCCTTTGAAATATCACTTTAGATGAAACAAATCAATGAATTCATCTGATCCTATACAACAAAAAACTTGGGTAAAAGAGATTATGAGTAATTCTGTTGTCTCAGTTGATTCATCAGTTACTGCAACTAATGCTGCAAAAATGATGGAAGATACTGGTGTTGGTGCTGTTGTAGTTTTAGAAAATAATTTACCTGTTGGAATAATCACTGATAGGGATTTTGCAATAAAAATTACTGCTCATTCTTACCCTATTGATACTCCTGTTAGAAGAATAATGTCTTCTCCTCTAATCTCAATTGATCCTAATTCTGATTTATGGGTGGCATCAGATCTAATGTCTACTCGAAATGTTAGAAAATTACCTGTTATTGAGGATGACAAAGTTGTTGGAATTTTAACTTCAAGTGATTTAGTTAAGCATATTGCAGATCACTGAAAATACTGATGAATATCTTTAATTTCGTAAATTACTACTATATCAGGTGGGAAAAGACTATTATAATTTGAATTAGCATTTTTATTCATAATGGCAACTGAGCAAACACAAAAGATGGTTACAGTTACCGCAAAAGCAGCTGAAAAAATTCATGAATTCATGAAAGAAGAAGCAGAATCCCCTGAATACCTTAGAGTATATGTCCAAGGTGGCGGTTGTTCTGGTTTGTCTTATGGAATGGGTTTTGAAAAAGCAGCAGAAGATGATGACATTGTCTTAGAAGAGAATGGGGTCAAACTTCTTGTTGACAGCTACAGCGTTGATCATCTGCAAGGTGCAAATGTAGACTATATTGAAAGCCTAATGGGTTCTGGATTTAAAATTAACAATCCAAATGTTACAAAATCCTGTTCATGTGGTTCCTCATTTAGCACAGAATAAACAAAATCATTATTTTTCATTTTTAGATTTTTCTATAGCGTTTGCTGTATTGGATAAATTTCTGAAAAATTTCATATTTTTTAGACTATTTTTGCAGATACCCTCATATATCGTAGGTAGAGATCCGAATTATGACAATAAAAGAGATGAATAACTAATGCCCCAATCAGGAATTGTAAAATATCATGTTAAACTTTCCTATGAAGTCGATGGACTCGTTGAAAGAGCCGATATAATCGGAGCCATTTTTGGCCAAACAGAAGGACTGTTAGGCCCAGAGATGAATTTGAATGAACTACAGCGAGTTTCTAAAGTAGGTCGCATCGAAGTCAATGCAAAACCTACATCCAACACCACTAATGGTGATGCATTAATTCCAATGAGTACTGATATCGATACTTGCGCATTAATTGCTGCTGGAATTGAAAGCATTGACAAAGTAGGTCCATTTGATTGCAAATTCAAATTAGAAACTATTGATGATGTACGAGCTGCAAAGAAAGATGATATTGTAAGACGTGCAAAAGAAATTAAGCAAAAATGGGCAACTAAGACTGTCAGTGAAGGTGAAACTATGTTAAATGATGTTCACCAAGGTGATACTGGAAAATTATCCACATATGGGCCATCGAAATTAACATGTAGTTCAGGTGTTTTTGATTCTAATTGGGTAATTCTAGTTGAAGGAAGAGCTGATGTAATCAATCTTCTAAGAGCAGGTTACGATAATGTGCTTGCAATTGAAGGTGCAAAAATAGATGAATCTATCAAAAAATTATGCGGTGAAAAAGATACTGTTGTTGCATTTTTAGATGGTGATAGATCTGGTGGATTTATTCTTAAAGAACTCAAATCTGTCGTTGTTTTAGATTATGAACTTCAAGCAGACACTGGTGTTGAAGTTGAAGAATTAACTCCTGCAAGAATTGATGAGATTCTAAGTCCAATTGCTGCTGAGATTAAAGACGGAAAACCTGCACCACAGCTAAAAAGTGAAGATGATAAGTCTGTTGCAGACGTGGCTGCCAAAGTATTTCCAAATCTAAATGAAACACTTGAAGCAATTGCATTAGACGGTGATCAAAATGAAATTTTCAAAGTTCCAATCAGTGAAGTTGTAAGCAAACTATCTTCACAATCTGGAATCAAATACCTTCTACTGGATGGAATTATCACTCAGAGACTTTTAGAAGGTGCCAAAAATGCTGGTGTTGAATGTGTAATTGGACACAGAGTTGCAAAATTATCCAACTCTGATGGAATGACACTCAAAACATTCGGTGACTTGGGCGTATCTTAGAATAGATGACTGAATTAAAAATTCAGCACATCCTAACTCTTTCATATTTACTTTCAAAAGGTGCCAAATACAACTATGTTTCAATTACTACCTCATCATTAGGAAAGAGTATCAAAAAATCACAGCAGGCAGCTTCAAAACACCTTCTAGAGTTGGAACAAAATCAATTCATTGAGCGAATAATCAGTGGACGAAATATTTCTGTAAAAATTACTTCAAAAGGATATTCTGAAATGGTAAAACTTTCAGCAATATTACAAAAGAGTCTTGACTCATCACCTTCTCATGTTGAACTCAAAGGAACTTTAGTTTCTGGAATGGGTGAGGGGGCATACTATATGGGATTAAAGGGGTATACGAAACAATTTCAGTCTAAAATTGGATATGTTCCATATCCTGGAACACTTAATGTTAGATTGGACCAAAAAATCCATCAAGAGGCAATAAAACAATTTGAAACTTTGAATGGTGTTAAAATTAAGAGCTTTTCAGATGGAAAGCGAACTTATGGTTGGGTGAAATGCTTTACTGCAAAACTTAACAATTCTACAAATTGTGAATTAATCATTCTTGAGCGTACTCATCACGATGATTCTATCATAGAATTAATTTCAAAATCATGTATACGAAAAACTGCAAAATTGAAAGATGGTTCTAAAGTTTCTATTAAAATTCCAATAAATTCCTAAATTCCGTGAATAGATTCGCCGTATTCTTTTTGAATTTTTGAACTAGAACTTTCAGGTATTGGGGATTGTAATCTTGCAACTTTTGCATCTAGTTCTATTTTTTTACATCCTTCTGTAATGAATTTCTCTTGATGAACTTGATCATATCCTAATGCAATAATTTGCGGTTTTACATGATTTACTGTTTTGAAAATATTATCTTCTTGTCCAATTAAGCAAAGATCTACCATTGTTAATGAATTCACTAATTCTTGTCTTTGTTCTTGTGAGTGGAGTGGCTGTCTTTTCTTCATTTTCACTGCTGTGTTGTCTGTTGCCACTACAACCACCAAAACATCTCCTAGTCCTTTTGCTGCATTTAATGTATGAATATGCCCTGGATGAATAATATCAAAAACTCCACCCGCTAATACAATACGTAATGAATTTCTCCCTATTTCAGTAAGTGTTTTTCTATCTTCATTTACTAATTGATTCTTAACTAATTCATCAATTTTTGAATTAATTGTATCTTCTGAGAGTGCAATTTTTTTCTTTATTGTTTCAAATGCTTCTTTTCCTTCAATTTGGCACACATAGATGATAGAAAGTATGGTTTTTTCACTTTGCTCCAATGTTTTTTCTATTTTTGACCCTCTCTTTAATTCATCGCTATAAATCACATTTTTGGATCAAGGCCTTTTGCTAATCTTAATGCATCAACAAGACCATCTGCATATCCTATACTTAGTATTGCTACTTCATCTTGACCATCTTCGAGAAATTTTTCTGCATCTTTAACGTATAATTCTGCATTTTCTAAAATTATTTCAAATTCTTTTTGACCTTTGTATAGTGGTTCAACTTCTTCTAATGCCTCTCTAACCATTGGAACATATTTTTTCATCATTTGAATAGAAATTTTCTTTGTTTTTTCAGTATTATCAAATGGTTCATCAACACACTGACCAAATAATTTCAAGGCATCTGATTCTGTAAAGTGCAATCTACCTGGAATAATTACTGTATGTGGCGGTTTGCCAAAATCAATTTTCTTTAAACTAGATATTTTACCTGATATGATTTTTTGATCTTTAAATCCTATTCTTGATGCAACAATAACATATGTTGATAGACTAATTACATTTCGTATCTGACCTTTCTCAGTTTCTAAAAGCCCATTCAATGCATCTTTAGGATCTAGGAAAAAGTCTTTGTCTTGATTGTATTCTAATAAAAGCACAGTATGATTTCCTTCGATGATATTTTTGTATATCACATAGTATGGCGTTGTCAGTGATTTCATTTCACTCATTATTGTTGCAATTCTTCCAACTTTGTAAAAATGCAAACCACATTCTCCTATCATTGATGTAAGTGATGATGATGCATGAATGGAATGTGTTTTAATTTTGTCTTCAATTGCCCTTGCTCTTAATTCAATGTGTGTTGTTGCAATGTATGGATCCCCGTATGCTAATAGTACCACTTTCTTTTTCTTTGCATTTTTTAAAATCTCACTACCGTCTTCAACAAGCCATCTTTTAGCAAGTTTGAATTCACCGTTTGTTGCATTTTTTATTTTTGTTAAATCTGACTTTCCTATTGGACTGGTAAATTGTTCTAAATATATGATATCTGCTTTTGATAAAACATCTAATGCTTCACTAGGGATTGATTTGAACCCTGAAATTCCTAAACCTACAAACCACAGCATTATTGCATTTTTCTGTCATGAAGTCTTTTTAAATGCTGTAGCATTTTTTTGAGAATTTCTATACCTCTAAGATATTCGTCTACTGAAACTTTCTCATCAATTGTATGGGCTTCATGAGGATCTCCAGGCCCATAAGTCACAACTGGAATTCCCCATTGATTTCCAAGTACATTCATGTCTCCTGTACCTGTTTTTCTAATTAACATAGGTCGTGAATGTTCTGTTTCCATAACTCCTAATGTGAATGCTCTGACTAGGGGTGAATTATGAGATGCCTCAAATGGCTCTGTTTCATCTAAAATTGAATAAAATGCTTCAACTCCCCTTTCTTGTGATATTTCTTTTACAAGTGTTGCAATTTTTTGCTCAATTGTTTTACAATTCATATCTACAGGGATTCTGATATCAAAAGTTGTTTCACAATCTTTTGGAGTCACATTGTGACTTGTTCCTCCTTTTACTTCTGTCATAGTTGCAGTCAATAACATTCCTTTAGTTTTCTCTTCTTGGTTTGCCTCTATCTTTTCTTTGAGTTCTTTTGCAAAAACCATTGATTCTAAAATTGCATTTTTGGATAACCATGGAGCACTTGCATGAGAACTGTCTTCAACACTGATTTTGAGATTAATTGCTAGTCTTCCTTTGTATGCGATAGTTACTTTTTTGATTCCACTTGGCTCTCCGAAAACTGCATAATCTACATCCATCTTTTTCTTTACTAAATTTTTGATTCCAGTTGCGTTTCCTTCTTCATCAACTGCTCCGACAAAAATTATTGTTCCGTTATTGTTTTGAATTGAGGCTGCAGCAAATAACATTGCCATCAATGGTGCTTTTGCATCTGATGCACCTCTACCATAAAGCGAATCTCCTTCTTTTCTAACTTTGACCTTTCCTGGTACTACGTCCATATGTCCACATAACATAATTCTTGGAGATCCTGAACCTTTTTTTGCAATTACATTTCCAACTTCATCTATCTGGATATCTTCAAATCCTAAATCATCACATTTATCAGCTAAAAATTCTGCCATAGGTTTTTCACTCAAAGATGGTGTGTACAATCTGAGTGCTTTCTCTAGCATCTTTACTGCAAACCTTGGTGTAACTGTAAAATGAGTGTCCAATTCTTACTTTTCTATCGCCAGTGCATAGTCTAGCATTAAGGAAGGAATGTCTACTTCGCACACTCTTACTGTATTTTTGTATTCAGTGGTATTGTTTACCTCGTGTACAACTAGTCCTTTCTCATCGCTTTCCATCAAATCTACACCTACGATATCTCCTTCAACTGCATCTTTTGCTTTAATACACATTTCTTCCATTTCCTGTGTAACTTTGCATGGTTCAGCTACCCCTCCTAATGCCATGTTTGTTTTCCAATGTTTAGATGATCTGTAAATTGCTGCAACTATTTTATCCCCTACCATTATTGCTCGAATGTCTCTTGGTGGTCTTTTTACAAATTCTTCTAAATAATGAACTTGATAAATTGGATACATGTTTTCTCTACTTTCAATAATACCTTCAGCTGCATCTCTGTCATTTAATTTTGAAATTAGTCTTCCCCAACTTCCAACTGTTGGTTTGATCACTCTTGGATATCCTTGTGAATCTAGTGTTTCTAATGCTGCATTTTTTGAAAATGCTACAGTTGCATCTGGTGTTGGTACGCCGAATTTTTTTAATAACATATGTGTAAATAATTTATTCCCTGCATACACTCCTGTGTTGAGACAATTGAGTACTCTAACACCTAATCCTTCAAGAGCTGCAGTTGAATGTAAATTTCTATAGTAGCTCACACATCTCTGAATAACTACACCATAATCTTCTGGCTTTTTTTCTAAGTTTATTGCCAGTTTTTTACAATCGACCATCTGGATGTTGATGTTCTTTTTTTTGCCTGCTTCTAGCAGAGCTTTTTCTTCCCAACGGATGGAATCGTAAAGAATGGTAACATCAGGATTCACTGTCCCCAATCCTCACCAACCGTTTGGGCAGGCTTTAGATCGAAACCGTTTGAACCTTTAGATAATTCAAAACTTGCGCCACATTCAGGACATGTTACGATTTCTCCTTCAAGTGCATCACTTGGGATTGAAATATCTGCATCACATTCTTCACATTTTGACATGTTTTCTCTTCATTACTCCTCTTTATTTATCATTAATTATCTTTTTTTCAAGTCTATCTTCTAGAGGGATCTCTATCAGATCACCCATTCTTAGATTCTTTAATCCTGCAGCAACGGCTTTTGCACCTTCATCGTTTTTCTCTAATCCTAGAAGAGACATCAAATATGCCGCGCCTGTTTTTCCAGCTAGTTCTCCAAACACTATCCTTCGTCTATTTCCTACTGCTCTAGGAGGAATTGGTTCATAGGCTGCAGGGTTTTTCAAAATTGCTGCAAGGTGAGTTCCTGCTTTGTGTTTGTAAGCTGATGAACCTACAATTGGTTTAGAATCATATGGTTTGATTGATGTGTAATCTTCAATCAATCTGGATAAATCCAGTAACATGTCTAATCTGAAATCGTTAGGTGATTTGTAAAGATACGTTAATGCTACTGCAACTTCTGCAAGGGGTGGAATCCCTGTTCTTTCTCCAATTCCGTCAATCGTAGTATGAATTTGATCTACTCCTGCATCACATGCCGAAAATGCATTTGCAACGGCAAAGCCAATATCATTATGAACATGTGCATCTAATGGGACATCTACAACTTCTCTTACCTTTTTTACAAAATTATACATTCCAATCGGACGCAAAATCCCTACAGTGTCTGGTAAACTAATTCTATCAACTCCTGCCTTTTCGATTGCTTTACACACTTTTAGTAAGAATTCTGGTTCTGCTCTACTTCCATCTTCAACTGTAAATCTAATTTTTAGTCCATGGGCTTTGGCATATTCTACAGTTCCTACTGCTCTTTCAAGTGCTTCTTCTCTTGTAATTCTTAATTTATCTTTTAGATGAATATCTGAAATTCCTAAATATGCTGCACACCATTTTGCATCACAATCTAATGAAATATCTATATCTGATTTGAGTGCACGTCCGTGAGAAACAATATCTGCTTTCAATCCTTGTTTGATGATTGTTTTGGTTGCTTCTTTATGATCACTTGAAACTATTGGAGAAATTTCAATTTGATCAACACCAAAGTAATCTAACATCCATGCAATCTGGATTCTTTGTTTATTTGTAAATGAAACACCTGGATGTTGTTCGCCTTCTCTTAGGGTACTATCCAATATTCTAATTTTCTTTGGATTTTTTTCATATGCGTTGTATATGTTTGCATAGTGATTCGGATCTTTCATTACTAATATCGTTGACATAAATTGACGATATAAACATATTCGTACTAAGTTCGTTGATAAACAATAGAAATGATCCTAAATTAGTTTTGATATTAAATTTTGAAACGAAAGTCGTAATTAGATAATTTTTCTTAAAATGATGACGGTGTTGGTGTCTACTACTCCTGGAATTTTTCTTAGAGCATCAATGGTGTTATTAATTTCTGCAATGTTTGATGCACTCATTATTGTTGTAATGTCGTATTGACCTGTAATCTCATAAACTGTCTTCACTCCTTCAAGCTTTGCAAGTTTTAATGATACTTTGGATGTCTCTGTTGCAGAATCAACTGAAACTAACACAATTGCACTAGTTGAATTTTCTTCTCCAAGTTCCAAAGTAAATTTCTTAATTGTCCCACTGTCTACTAGATTTTTGACCCGTCTTCTAACTGCAGATTCTGAAAGTTTTAATTTTTTACCAATATCCACAAATGATTTTCTAGAATCTTCTTTCAAATACCCAATAATTTTTTCGTCTACTTTATCCTTGTACATTTCTTTTTTCTTCCTCTTCCGTTAGTACGGAATCAAGAGCATGTAAAACTTGTGTTACGTCATTTTCTGATATGACTAATGGGGGGAGAATTCGTAGTATGTTTCTTCCAGAGTATAACATCAAAACTCCTTTTTTGATTAGCCCCATCAAAATATCCTTGACTTCAAATTTCATCTCGATTCCTATCATGAGTCCTTTACCTCTAATCTCTCTGATCATGGAATGTTTTTCTTTTAATTCTTCTAAACCATCTTTGAATAACTTTCCCATTTTATCTGAATTTTCTATTAAACCATCTTCTGTAATTGCCTTAAGTGCTGCAGTCCCTGCTGCACAAGATATTGGATTTCCTCCAAATGTTGATGAATGCTCACCTTTAGTTATTGAAGCTAAAATATCTGGTCTTACAAGAGTTGCTCCCATTGGCACTCCACCTGCAATTCCTTTTGCAAGACATAAAATATCTGGTGCAGTATTCCAATGATCACAAGCCCATAATCGTCCAGTTCTACCTAAACCAGCTTGTATTTCGTCAAAAATTAACACAATTCCTTTTTCATCACAAAGTTTTCTAACGTCTTGCAAAAATCCTTCAGGTGCAACAATAATTCCATTTTCACCTTGAATGGGCTCTAAAATTACAAATGCAGTATCATCATCAATTACTGAACGTAATGATTCCATATCTCCATATGATGCAAAAGAAACTTTTTCTACTAATGGTGCAAATGCTTTTCTATATTTTGGATTAAATGTTAATGATAATGCTCCAAACGACTTCCCATGATATGATCCTTTCATTGCAACCATTCCTTTTTTACCTGTAAACTTTCTTGCAAATTTCATTGCAGCTTCAATAGCTTCAGCACCACTGTTGTTAAGATGCACTTGCGTCAAACCTTTTGGCGCTAAACTGATAAGGAGTGTCAAAAACTCTTCTCTAGTTTTATTGTATAGGGAACTATGAACTGTAATTATTTTATCAATCTGTCCTTTGATTGCATCGTTTACTCTTTGATTTTTATGACCTACTAGTGCTACTCCATATCCTCCCATACAATCGATGTATTCTTTTCCATCCACATCCCATACGTGTGCACCTACACCTTTTTCAATTGTTACTGGAAATCTTTGATACAGATTTCCCATGAATTGGTCTTCACTCATGTTGAATCACCGTACAATTATCATGTGCAATTGCTGATGAAATTGGGTTCTCTTTTTGTCCATTTCCAATCAATGCCTCTTTTACTCCCATGTCTAATGCTTCAGTTGATGCTAAAATCTTTTTTTCCATTCCTGGACCAATTTTTGGTCTAATTTCTTTTGCTTCTGCCAATGTTAGTTTTGGAACAACTTTGTCATCCATTAATAATCCATCAACATTTGTAATGAATAATACTTTATCACAACCAACTTTACCTGCCACATATGCTGCAGCTCTATCCCCATCAATATTCAAAAACTCTGATTCTTCACTCATTGCTATGGGTGAAATGACTGGTGTTATGCCTTGTTCTAAAAGTGATATGATGAATTTTGAATTTACTTCTCTGATTTTACCTGTATATCCACCATCAATTGCTTGTTTTCTGCCTTTTTCATTCACAATGAGTAATTTCTTTTTTCTATCTGCCTGGATGAGCTTTGCATCTACTCCTGAAAGCCCAATTGCATTAATGCCGTTTTTTTGAAGCATCTGAACAATTGTTTTATTGATTCTACCTGACATTACCATGGTGAAAATTTCTGCAGTTTCCTTGTCTGTATATCTACTCTTAATGCCGCTTGGAGATGTTACAAATTTTGGTTCTTTTCCAAGTTGTTTACAGACTTTGGTAACTTCTTTCCCTCCACCATGAACAATAATGATTCCTTCAGTTTCTGCTATTTTTTTAATATCTGAAATTGTTGATGGATGTAAATCGTCTACTACACTTCCACCGATTTTGATTGTGATCATTTCTAAACAGGAGTTAATGGTGTATATCTTAGTCCTTCCATTTCATCAAAACCGCTCATTACGTTCATGTTTTGAATTGCAGAACCGGCTGCACCTTTCATTAAATTATCTGATGCTGAAAGTGCAATCAATCTATTGTTATCTTCATCTAAATCAAATCCAATATCGCAAAAGTTTGAACCTACTAAGAATTTTGGATCTGGGAATTTGTACAACCCTTTCTTATCTCTGATTAATCTAACAAATCTTTCTTCACCATATGCTTGACGATATATTTTCCATAGTTCTTTTTCTTCAATATCTTTTTTCAAGAATGTGTGATTTGTACACAAGATACCTCTAACTACATCTACTGCGTGTGGGCTCATTGATACACGAATTTTATGTCCTGCAATTTCACTAAGCTCTTGTTCAATTTCACCAGTGTGTCTGTGTTTTGCTGGCTTGTATGGTCTGATTACTCCTGCTCTCATTGCATGAGCTGTTCCTGAACCTGAACCTGCTCCTGATGAACCTATTTTTGAATCAACAATAATGTGTTCTTCATCAATAAGATTATTTTTGATTAATGGTGCAAGTGCAAGCATTGATGTAACTGCCATACATCCTGGACAAGAAACTAGTTGTGCATTTTTAATTTTCTCTCTATGTAATTCTGGTACTCCAAAAACTGATTTTTCTAAATAGTCTGGATGTGGATGTTCCCAACCATACCATTTGTCATATGCCTCTTGGTTATGCAATCTATAATCTGCACTCAAATCAATTACTTTGACTCCTCTATCATAGAGTGCTTTTACAATTTCAGTTGCAGTTCCGTGAGGTACTGCAGTGAACACAACATCACACTTGTCTGTTATTTTATCATAATCTAACTCTGAAAATTTCATATCTGTAAATCCTTTCAAACTTGGTTGGATTCTATGGAGATATTCTCCAACATGTTGTCTTGAGGTGACCATTGCGATCTCTACTTTTGGATGATTTACTAGAAGACGAAGTGTCTCTCCGCCTACATATCCTGATGCTCCTACAACTCCTACTTTCATGATAAGACACCTCCTAAAGGAGTATAATTTATTTTCTTACGTAGTTTAGCGCGTATTCTATCATTTCTTTTGGTATATTTCGCTGTGCAACTCTTGCTAAGCCTTTGAATTCTACTGTATTGTTAACTTCGTGTACGACTAACCCTCTCTGATCATCTTCCATCATATCTATTCCTAAAATTCCACCACCCATGGCTTTTGATGCTTTTGCTGCCATATCCTCCATTTCTTTTGTGATCTCACAAATCTCTGGATCTGCTCCTAAAGCGATATTTGTTTTGAACCCACCTGAAGATTTTCTATACATAGCTGCAATAGGCTCATCTCCTACTGTGATTACTCTGATATCTCTTGGTGGTCTTTGGATTAATTCTTGTAGATAGTAAATTCTATCATGAGGGCTATCTGTAATGTCTCTGATTTCAAAAACTGCTTCCATGGTGTCTTTATCTTTTAATGGCATGACTCCTCTTCCCCAACTTCCAATTACTGGTTTGATGACCAGTGGAAATCCTACTTTTTCTAAATTTTCAGCAGCACTCTCACTTGAAAATGAAAAATATGTTTTAGGCGTTGGAATATTATTTTTTTTCAAAAGTAATGTCATGAACATTTTATTTCCACAAATGTTTGCAACTTCAAATTTGTTTAGTACAGGAATGTCCATAAATTCTAAACTTGCAGTAAAGTGCAGTCCTCTAAAATAACTGACACATCTTTCTAAAACAACATCTCCTAAATCAAAATCTTCTCTTTTACTATCTGTATTGATCTGAGTAATTTTTGCATCTAACATCAATGCATCGTGTCCTAGTGCAGCTGCTTCTTTTTGAAGCATCTTTTCTTCCGTTCTTAAGCGGTCAAAAACGATACAAACTTTTGACATTACTCTCCCCAGTCTTCGCCTACGGTTTCTGCTTGTTTAAGCTCGACATTTGATCCATCTTTTTTTGCGATTTCAAAGTCAGCACCACAATCAGGGCAGGAAATAATTTCTCCTACTGAGGCATCGGCTGGGATGTTTAATGTTGCATCACATTCTGGGCAGTTCATGTTTTTGTAGACCTTTTCTTTTGTAATTTATTAGCTTCTGTTGACTGCATTCCCCATAATTCGACAAATCCTTTGGCTAGTCTTTGATCAAATGTAGATTCTACTCCATAAGTTGCAATATTGTGACTGTATAACGAATTACTGGATTTCCTTCCAACTACTCTAAGACTTCCTTTGTACAGTTTTAATTTCACAGTCCCAGAGACTGGTTTTTGTGAAGTTTCAATGAATCCATCTAGATCTGTTTTTAGAGGATCTTGCCAAAGTCCTGAATAGACCAAATATGCCCATTCATCATCAATCATTGACTTGAACTTGTTTTCATGTTTTGTGTGAACCATTTTTTCCAAATCTGAATGAGCTTCAATTAGACAAGTTGCTGCTGGAGTTTCATAAACTTCCCGAGATTTGATTCCTACAACTCTGTCTTCAATATGGTCCACTATTCCTACACCTGCATCTCCTGCTTTTTTGTTAAGATATTCAATTAGTTTTAGAGGTTCCATTGTTTTACCATCAACTCCAACTGGTACTCCTTTGTTGAATTTAATTTCCAAGTATGTTGGTTTGTCAGGTAAGTTTTTTGTTTTAACCCAAATGAATGCATCATCTGGAGGTTCGTTGTATGGATCTTCTAACACTCCTCCCTCTATTGCACGCCCCCACAAATTTTGATCAACACTGAATTTTTTTGCTACAGTGTCGATTTCAATCCCATGTTTTTTTGCAAATTTTAATTCTGTATCTCTATCTAAATTTTTATCTCTAATTGGAGCAATGATTGGAAGATCTGAACCTGAACGTAATGTAATGTCAAATCGCACTTGATCATTCCCTTTCCCTGAACAACCATGGGCAAGTGATGTGACTTTTTCTTTCTTTGCTATTTCTAAAACTTTTTCTGCAATTAATGGTCTGGCCAGTGCTGTTGCAAGACAATATTTTTTTTGATAAAGTGCATTTGCTTTAATTGAAGGAAAAATGTAATCTTTGACAAATTCTTTTCTTGCATCAATATTGTAATGTTTTTTTACACCCAATTTTTTTGCTTTGGCTGCAATTTTTTTCCAATCATCACCTTGTCCAACATCTACTGTAACTGTAATGACATCCATATCATGCTCGTCTTGTAGATACTTTACAACAACTGAAGTATCTAATCCACCTGAAAATGCAAGAATTCCTTTTTGAGTCATAAAACATCTTTTCCGTCGTATTTTGGAATTTATCTTTTGTGATGGGCTCAAAATTAACTATTTTCAAAAAATTTCTGACTAGCTTGAGCTAAAATTCGATGATTATTTAACCGCCAAATATAACGCTGTTTTATGAACACTCGATCGATAATTTTTGCAAGTATTGTGGGAATTATCTTACTATCTGTATTGGGGATATCTTTGAATTCTGAAGACTCGCATGACAATAAACTTCGCATTGCATATTTTCCAAATATCGGTCATGCCATTCCAATTGTAGGAATTGAAAAAGGATTCTTTGAAACAAGTGTGGGAAATACCACTAAAATTGAAACTCGAGTTTTTGATAGCGGCCCTCAGGCTATAGAATCCTTATTTGCAAATTCAATTGATTTGGCATATGTTGGCCCTGGACCTGCAATTAACGGGTTTTTAAATTCTGAAAATCATAACGTAAAGATCCTTGCAGGAGCTGCAAGCGGTGGAGCGAGTTTTATAGTTCATCCTAAGTCTGAAATAAATTCTGCATCTGATTTTGCTGGAAAAAGAATTGGCGCTCCCCAAATTGGTAACACTCAGGATGTATCATTACGACATTATTTATCTGAACATGAATTAAAAACAGCTGATAGAGGCGGCTCTGTTATCGTTTACAATATTCCAAATCCTGATATCTATACATTATTTGTCAAGGGTGATATTGATGGTGCTTGGGTTGCAGAACCTTGGGCTACTATTTTAGAAACTGAGTTAGATGGGAAACGACTATTTCATGAAGAAGAGTTATGGCCAAATCATGAATTTGCATCTGTCCTTTTAATTGCAAATGCAAATTATGTGAAAGAAAACCCTGACATCATTTCTAATTTTTTAGATTCTCATTATCGGACAGTGACTTGGATTAATCAAAACCCTCTTGACACTAGAATTGTTTTTAATGATTTTCTAGATTCTCATTTAGGTCAATCTTTATCTGACGATGTTGTAGATATTGCATTATCTAATCTTGTAATAACTGATGATCCTTTACCTGATTCTATTCATTCATTTGCAGAAAAGGCAGATGCTCTGGGATATCTTGGAAGAAATGGATATGATTTGTCTGGTATTTTTTACTACTTTGATACAAATCACATTGAAGGAGAAAATAATACATGACCAAACTTGAGGCAAAAAATATTGTAAAATATTTCAGCCATGATTCTCATAAACTCAAAGCCCTTGGAGGAGTAAATCTCAAAGTTGAGGCTGGGGATTTTGTATGTTTAGTGGGTCCTTCAGGATGTGGAAAATCTACCTTTTTGCGTATAGTTGCAGGCTTGGAAAAACCTGATGAAGGGCAAATCTTGTTTGATGGTCATAATGTCACTGAAACTGGCCCTGAAAGGATTATGGTCTTTCAGGAGGGTGCATTGTTTCCGTGGTTGAAGGTTCAGGATAATGTTGAATTTGGATTAAAAATGGCTGGTATTCCAAAAGAAGAACGAGCCAAAATATCTCATAGGTATTTGGATATGATGCAATTAACTAAATTTGCCGATTCTTATGTTTACCAACTTTCTACTGGAATGAAACAGCGTGTAGCTATTGCAAGAGCTCTTGTAATGGATCCTGATGTATTACTAATGGATGAACCATTTGCTGCACTTGATCCACAGACTCGTGATTTGCTGTTAGTTGAGATGCAGCTAATTTGGGAAAAAACAAAAAAGACAATTTTATTTGTAACTCATAATGTTGCAGAAGCTGCGGTACTTGGAACTAAAGTAGTAATTTTCAGCAATCGTCCTTCGGTAATTAAAAAAGAAGTTGACAATAATTTCCCCCGACCTAGAGTTACTGAAGATAAAGAATTATTACAATTCCAACAAGATATTTTAACAGAACTTCGACCTGAGGTAAAGAAAAGACAATAGTGATAATTATGGCAAAAAATTTTACACCACATAGAATTGCATTTTATATTGGAATTGTTGTTGTATGGCAAATAATTGCAATGGCTGGAGTGTGGCCTGACAATATCTTCCCATCTCCGTATGAGGTAGCCGAAGACTTGGCATATGGCGCAGTAGATGGCAGTTTACTTTATGGAATTGTAACTAGCATGTGGCGATTGGCTATTGGATTAGGAATTGCAATTACTGGCGGTGTTATTTTGGGAATCTTTATGGCTCGAATTGAAGTTATCAATCAAACTGTGGGTTCATTAGTTTTGGGATTACAATCAATTCCATCCATTGCTTGGGTGCCTTTGGCAATACTTTGGTTTGGTTTGACTGATGGTGGAATAATTTTTGTCACTGCCATTGGTGCAATTTTTGCAGTTACAATAAACACCTACACCGGAGTCAAAAACATCGATCCTCACTATATTGAGGCTGCTCGAAATATGGGTGCAAAGGGCACTCAGCTAATCACTGCTGTATTAATTCCTGCAGCTTTTCCTTACATGATTTCTGGGTTCAAACAAGGTTGGGCTTTTGCTTGGAGAGGTGTAATTGGAGCTGAAATCCTATTTTCATTCCTAGGATTGGGCTTTTTACTTAATGCTGGACGTTCACTCAATGACGTCTCACAAGTCATTGGAATTATGGTTATAATCATGGGAATTGGTTTGGCAGTTGACGGTGTAATTTTCAAAAGACTAGAAAATAAAGTAATGTCTCGTTGGGGATTAAGATAATTTCTTACTTTTTAATTTTTAACGATACTACAAATGCACATACAATAATTGCAATTGCAAAATACATTACTGCGACATAGTCAAATGCAAATGCAATTGCACCTGCAACTATCGGACCAATCACTGTTGCAATAGATAAAGTTGAACTAAATATTCCGGTTGATGTTGAACGAGGATTATTCTCCATCAAGTGAAAGTTTCCACCGATGAACAAAAATGCCCAAGTTGCTCCAACTAGTGTCATAAATGGCATCGCCATCCACCATTCTGTAACTACAGATAAACCAATAAAAACAAATGTTGTACCTCCAATTCCAATTTTAAATTTTGTCACATTGGACAGGTGAATTTTACTTGCCATCACATTCATCAAAATAAATGCTGTAACTGTATTTGCTGTATATACTATTGAAATATGATATAGTTCTCCTCCTAACTTTTCTACAATCATTAAGGGAAGGATAACCCATACTGCTGCTGCACCAATATGTCTTAGTAATAATGATAAAAATAGAAATTTATTTTTTGAAATTACCTTTCTGGTAGTTCCTGGGACTGTCTCTTTTACTTGTTCAGGATTTGGGAGTCTTATTGTAAAAAGTAATCCGATAAGAAATGATGCGGCACTTAGTATGAAAATTAGTTTAAGATCATTTACAATTCCGGCAGCTGCAATTCCGGCAAGCCATCCTAAAGCATGAAATGAGATTACAGTTGCTGCTCTTTTTTTATCAATATTTGCCTCATAGGTATATGCAATCATTGCAGGAATCATAATTCCACTTGCAACTCCTGCTAGAATTCTTACTAGAAAGAACATGGAAAGATCATCTGCAAAGTAATGTAGTCCAAACGCTACTGCACATCCAATAAAGCCAATTCTGATGAATTTGAGCCTAGTTCCCTTCTTGTCTGAGTGTCTTCCAAAATAGATTTCAGATAAAATCTGAGCAAAACTAAATGATGCTACTAGTAACCCAATTTCAAAAATAGACTCTGTTACGCCCCCTGCAATAATAGGCATGAAAACAAAGATTATTGATATTCCAGCATGTTGAAAAAAGGTGGCACTACGAACTAGATTGTTAACTGGTAACTTTTGCATAAATGTACAAAAAATCCTTCTCCACCTAATTTCAACATACGTATCATATTCAATCACTTGGGTGTTTTTTCTGAAAAGAGTTAAACTGTCCCAGAACATTTTGAAATTAAGTTGACTGAAAAAGAGCCCTTTCTTGATGCAATGAAAAATCGTGTCTTATTATTTGATGGTGCAATGGGAACTGAAATCCAAAGACATGACCCACAACCAGAAGACTTTCCAAATAACCAAGATGGTTTTAACGATGGGTTAGTAGTAACACATCCTGAATGGATAAAAGAAATCCATAGAAATTATTTAGATGCTGGGTCTGATTGTGTTGAAACAAATTCTTTTGGTTCAAATAAAATTAAACTTGCTGAATATGGTTTTGGAGATCAAACTATTGAATTTAATAAAAAAATTGCCTCACTTACATCTGAAGTTTGTGCAGAATATTCTGATAAACCGAGATATGTAATTGGGTCGATGGGTCCAACTGGTTATCTTCCAAGTTCTAATGATCCTGATCTTGGTCAAATACCCTTAGATGAAATACGTGAAGCATTTGAGTTACAAGCTGAAGGGTTAATTCTTGGTGGTGTTGACGCATTACTAATTGAAACAAGTCAAGATCTTTTAGAAATTAAACTTGTCATTGAGGCATGTCATAATGCGATAAAAAAAACTGGCAAGAAAGTTCCAATCATTGCAAATACTACATTGGATCAATATGGAAAAATGCTACTTGGCACAAATGTCCAGGCTGCATACACAACTGTTTCTGATATGGGAATTGATGTTTTTGGATTAAATTGCTCTACTGGTCCTATTGAGATGAATCCTAGTGTTCAGTGGTTAGATGAACAAGATGAACACAGCATATTGGTTGTTCCAAATGCAGGTATGCCTGAAAATGATGGAGGACAGGCCGTTTACAAAATGACTCCTGAAAAAATGGGTAAAGCCTTGGGTGATTTTCTTAATGATTACAAAAAAGTTCGAATTATTGGTGGTTGTTGTGGAACAAATCCTGAGCACATCAGGGCATTGAGGAAAGTAATTGACGAAAAAGCCAGCTCTATCGAGAGCTAAGTATTTACAAAAACAGATGTGATTTTACAATATTGACAGTTCCAAGAGTAAGTTCGGCATTAAAAGCAGTTGATCTAAAACAAATCCCTGCACCCATGATTATTGGTGAGAGAATCAATACTCAAGGTTCTCGTAAAGCAAAGAAAATGGTTCTCGAAGATGATTATGAAGGATTAGTTGATTTGGGTCGAATGCAAGTTGAGGATGGTGCACACTGTCTTGATGTTTGTGTTGCAACTACGGAACGAGCAGATGAAAAAGAATTCATGTTAAATTTAGTAAAACGATTAAGCTTAGAAATTGATGCACCATTAGTAATCGACTCTACAGATCCTGAAGTCATTGAAGCATCTGTGACACAGATACCTGGGAGACCAATAATTAATTCAATAAATCTTGAAGGTGATGGAAGTAGATTTGAAAAATTATCTCCTATCATGGAAAAATATGGTTTACCTGCGATTGCATTATGTATTGGACCTGAAGGTATGGCTAAAACTTCTCAACAAAAAGTGGATACTGCTGAACTGCTCTATGAAACAGGGAAAAAATATGGATTAAAAATTGAACAGTTTATTTTTGATGTTCTTACATTTACTTTGGCAACTGGTGAGGATGAATTTCTTGATGCAGGAAAAAATACACTAGATGGAATTAGATTAGTTAAAGAAAAATTCCCTAATTCTTTTACAACTTTGGGTCTTAGTAACATCAGCTTTGGTCTTGCACCATATGCTAGAAAAGTTCTCAATTCTGCATTTTTACATCATGCAGTTAAAGCTGGCCTTGATTCTGCAATAGTTAATGCAAAAGAGATCATTCCTTACGGTGAAATTGATGAGAATGAGAAAAAACTTGTAGATGATTTAATTTTTAACCGACATCCTGATGCATTATCTGATTCGATTGCCTATTTTGAGAATGTAGGATCTAAAGTTGGTACTGCTTCAAAGAAAGTTGATGTTGATCCTTCCTGGCCTGCAGGAAAACGTGCAAATTTTAGAATTGTAAATAGACTCAAAGATGGAATTCAAAATGATGTTGTATCTGCAATTGCAGAGAAACTTGGGAAAAATGATATTATCAAAGATACTGATGGGGTTCTTTCCCTTGATGCTCCCAAAGAAGTTACACATGATAGTGCCATTAGAACTCTCAATGAAGATTTACTTCCTGCAATGAAAGAAGTTGGTGATAAATTTGGTTCAGGGGAGCTAATCTTACCTTTTGTTCTAAAGTCTGCAGAATGTATGAAATCTTCAGTTGGAGAATTAGAAAAATATCTAGTTAAAGAAGAGGGAACAAGTAAGGGTGTACTTGTTTTAGGTACTGTTTATGGTGACGTTCATGATATTGGAAAAAACCTCGTAAAAACTATTTTTCAAAATAATGGATACACTGTACATGATTTGGGAAAACAAGTTCCTCTACAAAAATTCCTTGACAAAATTGATGAAACAAAACCTGATGCAATTGGATTGTCTGCATTATTGGTCTCTACTTCAAAACAAATGAAATTCTTTGTCGAATATGCTAGAAAAAATAATATGACTATTCCAATTCTTTGTGGTGGCGCTGCAATTAACACCAATTACATAAATCGAATTGCAAAAGAAGGTGGCATTTATGAATCTGGGTTATTTTACTGCAATACTATGTTTGAAGGTCTCAAAACAATGGATGTTTTAGTTTCTGATGAAAAACCAAAACTCTTAGCTGATTGGAAAGAAAAGTTAGAGAATTGGAAAGAAAAATCTACTGCAATCATAGACCCTGACACACTTCCAAAAAGTGATACCAAACCCGTACAACCACCTACCCAAAAAATAATTGGAGAGCCAATTCGATTAAAACTAGATCAAATCAATATGGCTGAAGTTTGGACTATGATTGATAAAAAATCACTATTCAAATTATCCTGGGGTTTGAGAGGAAAAGCAGGTTCTGAATCCCAAGAAGAGCATGAACAGTTGTTAACTGAATGGAAAATGAGGATAATTCGAGATAAACTCATTGAACCTGAAGTTGTTTATGGGTATTTCAAATGTCATAATAAAGATAGAAAATTACTAGTTGAGAATTCCAATGGCGATGACATTGAATTGGAATTCCCTCGTTCAACAAAACCAGATCATTTATGTCTGACTGATTATTTTGGTGATGAGGATATTGTTGCATTTCAATCTGTAACTGTAGGAAATAAGGTAGCTGATATTATTGAACAATGGAATAAAGATGACAAATACACTGATGCATATTATCTCCATGGACTGGCAGTTGAAATTGCAGAAGCTTTAGCTGAATGGGTAAATCGGAAAATCAAAACTGAATTGAATTTAGAAAAAGGTGGCTTAAGGTATAGTTGGGGATTCCCTAGTTGTCCTGATGTAGCACAACATCATCTAGTATGGAAATTATTAGAACCTGAAAAATCTGGAATGACTCTAACTGAATCTGGACAAATCATACCTGAACAATCTACTGCAGCAATTGTTATTCACCATCCAGATGCAAAATACTTTGTTCTCTAATTGGATAGTTTTTCTAAAAATTCATTCAATCCATTAAAGTCGTTAGGTGATGTAAGTAATACATCTCCAGTTATTTCTTGTGTTTTGTGTAACAATTCTTCAAATTCATCACTATATGATGCCAAATCCAAATTCAAAAATTTTGCAGATTTTTCATTTTTACCTGATGGATATAGAAGAATTGGTATTATTGAAAATCCTTTGAGATTCTCTGATAAATTTTGAACTTGTTCTATATTTTGAATTGCTTGAGTCATGAATCCTTTGGGCTTTGCATCTATTTTTTTCCCGATTTTAGAGAAATTAGGCTTGTTTGATATTGAAAGATACATCTCAATTTTAGAATCAAATCCTTGTTGTTTCAATCTCTTTACCGTGGCACTTGGAATTTGACCTGAATCCTCTTTACCTGATTGAGATGGATCCCCCATTAGAATTAAAATTCCTGAAAACCCAACTGAAATACATTTTTCTACAAATTCTAAAATCTCTTTTTCACTCTTGTCTCTAACTCTAAGGCTAACCGTAATCGGCAAGTCTGGAATTTCTTGTTTAATTATCTTCCCAACTTTAATTGGTGAAACCCTTTGAAATCCTAATACGTTTTCTGTAAGGTGAATTGCATCACATTTTTTTGAAATTATTTTTATTTTATCTATAAATTTTTTAATTGATTCATCTATATCTACATTATGTAGAATTTTGGGGGGATTAGCTTCATACCTAATTGTCATATTTTCAATTTCCCAATCCTTGGTTAAAACCTTTGAATACCAAAACCCATATGGCATAGTAGGAAAGAACTACGATGCTTCTAGATAAATTAAAATCTCCCCTTTCTACACAAATCAATCCTAAAATTGAATCTGATGGGAAATATCGTTTAGCATCAGTATTGGTGGTGATTTATGGTAAAGAGCCAATTGTTGTAATGACTGAAAAACCCAAACATATGAAATTTCATGCGGGTGAAATTTCATTCCCTGGAGGAAAGTTAGATTCTGGAGATTCTAATCTTTTAGAAACTGCATTACGTGAAACCCGTGAAGAGATTGGACTTTCAATTTCTAAAGAACAAGTAATTGGTCAATTGGAACCTGTTGTTACATTAAATTCTGGATTTCTGATTTTACCGTTTATTTCAGTGGTAAATGAAATTTCTACACTTTCAGCTAACGCTGAAGTTGAAAAGATTTTTCACATCCCTCTAGAGTCATTTTTAAAAACTGAAGCACGTGATCCAGATCCATCTCACAATCTTATTCAAGAAATGTGCACATTTGAATATCAAAATCAAATTGTGTGGGGTGCTTCTGCTCGAATTCTAAAACAGATTCAAGATTGCCTAAAATCCTGAGATTCATTTAAAAAGAGCTCTTCGTGCCTGAAAATCTATGGCTGCACGTAAGCACTCTGGAAGGAAAATCCGTCTACTCAAAAAGACTAGACAGACATCCGCAGTACCTGCATGGATTATTCTCAAAACTAAGAGAAGTGTTAGAACCAATCCAAAGCGTAGATCTTGGAGATCAACTGATGTGGAGGTCGGATAGTTGTCTCAAGAATTAGAACGTGTTTATACAATTCCACTTGGTAAAGTAAAACTTTCACAATCTCAACATAGAGCCGTTAGAGCAATTAACATGATTAGAGAATTTGCTCAACATCACATGAAAGTTGAAACAATCAAAATAGATGAAGAATTAGCTCGTGATATGTGGGCAAGAGGTGTTAGAAATCCTCCAAGAAAAGTCCGAGTTAGAATGAGCAAAACCGATGAAGGATATATTCTTGTTACTAAATATGACGAAGATGCAGAATCTAAAGTAACTCCTGAAAAAGAAACCAAAAATGTTTCTGATAAAGTAGAAGAAGCACCAAAGAAAGAAGAACCAGCTAAAGAAGCACCAAAGAAAGAAGAACCAGCTAAAGAAGCACCAAAGAAAGATTAATTCTTTTTAAAAATTTTAATTTTAAAAAATAAGTTTATTCTAATTGATACAAGTCTAATTCACAATCAATACTGCAATCTGGTGTTGACCAATCTAGTGTATCTTCTTGTGGAATCATTCCTAAAGGATCATAACTATCAAATTTTGTCATTCCTTGGATTGATGATAGCATTACAACTTTGGATTCTTCTGCAGATGATGTCATATCAATCTGTGAATTACTTTCATTAACAATTCCTGCTGTAAGGTTTGTAATTGAATTGATTACTCCTACTGGGATGTTACTTCCTCCAACTACATACAACATTGAGCGTTTAACTGAATTTGGAGGTGCATTTCCATAAAGCATTTTGAGTGAATCTCTTAATGAGTCTTCAATATGCTGACCATCCTTACTTGTAGATAGAATACTTGTTTCATTGGATATCTCTGATGAACCCAGTGAGTTTACAACATGCATCATTGCAGAATTTGCAATTTCATAACATGCCTTTGGACTTAAATCTGGATTACTTTCAAGTAGTGAATCATTATCTAATACAATTGTGCATTTTGAGTTCTCTCTTACTCTTTTTAGGGATACCCCTGAATTGAAAATTCTATCTTTCTCATATTTGAAAGGCATAATTGCAAATGAAACTAATCCTGTATCTGCCTCTTTACACATTTCTGATACTACTGGTGCTATAGCTGAGCCTGCTTTACCTGCTAAATTACTCATTAAGATAACTGTGGAATAACCTGAAATTTTTGATTTTATTTCGTCAGTAACTTTGTATGTTGAACCTCTGATTAGTTGAACTGATGGATTAACTACTGATTCTGTAGAAACATGAACTGATGGAATTTCTGATGATAAGTCATTTTTATCGTTACTGATTATTAGGCAATCTGAATTTAGAGAACTTTTTGCATCTATTGCTAATTTTGAGCCTACGCCACCAAGGCCTATGACTAAAATTGGTTCTTTAACTTGAAAACTCATTTCTGATCTTGTTTTCTGATTTAGATAAAAAACCTTCTTACGTTTTTTTAATCAAATTTTAGATCGAAAAAATTTAGCTTGCGATCTTACCGATCAATCGCTTTACAGTGGCATCTATGATTTCAACTGTATGTGATTGACCTAGTTCCACCTTATCTTTAACCGCAATAGGCTTGTAAGCCAAATTTCTACCCTTTATCCCCTCATCTGTCATCTCATCAAATAGAACTCTACCTTTCCAGCCGATCCACTTTTGATTACTCTCCATTGACAATTTACTGATCTGTTCAAAAACTATCTTTGTTCTTCGTTTAACTTCAGCTGCATCAATTTGATCTAATTCGGCAGCATCTGTTCCTGGTCTTGCACTATACTTTGATAAATTAACGACATCTGGTTTTGTTTCATCTAGTAGTGATATTGTTTTTTGGAATTCTTTTTCTGTTTCAGTAGGAAAACCTACAATGATATCTGTAGAAATAGTAAAGTCTCCGAATTTTTCTTTTACTTTATTTACGATTTCCCTAAATGTTCCAGATGTATGACCTCGTTTCATATCGTTTAGTACTTTGTCACTTCCACTTTGTACTGGAATGTGTAAAAATTTGAAAACTTTATCATTATCAAAAGATTCAATCAAATTTTCTTTAATCCTTGGCATGTACATTGGATTCATCATCCCAACTCGTATCATAAAATCCTCTGGAATTTCAGATACTGCATTTACTAATGATGGTAAATCTGTACCGATATCAAATCCATAACATCCATTATCTGTAGAAGTTAGCCACACTTCTTTACACCCCTCTTTGATTTCTGTTTGAACTTGTCTTACGATATCCCCTAATCTGTAACTTGAAAGATCCCCTTTAGATAATTTGGTTTGGCAAAAGGTACATTCACTCATACACCCACTTGCAATCTCTACAATTCCTACTGTTGGATTTAGTCGTACTTTTGGAAGTCCAACTTTTGACAAGTCAGTATCTTCTAATGCAATTTGTTTCCTTCCTGCTAGAGTTGAATTAATTACTTGAAGTGTTTTCCCTAGTGAATTAGGTCCTAGTAAACTAGCATTTTCTGAAAATTTTTCCACATTTTCTTTTTCTGCCTTTGGAAGACACCCTGCTACGATGAGGGGTTTTGATTTTAATGAATTAATTCTATACATCATTTTGTTTGCAGTTGAATCTTTGACCGAACAAGTGACTATGACATTTAGATCCGAGTCTGAGGTATTATCCGTCAAAGTATGCCCTCCGTTCAAAATCAATCCTGAAATCATTTCTGAATCTGCAAAACTTGCAGAGCATCCATAAGCTTCTACAAAGATCTTTGCCATGATTTATCCGAATAGAGAATCGATCTCTTTGTTACTCATTAATCCCTTTGAAACTACAAGTTCTCTAATTGTCTTGCCAGTTTTTAGTGATTCTTTGAAAAGTTCTGCAGATTTTAGATATCCGATTGTTGGAGTTAACAATGTGACAATTACTGGACTATTTTCAATGTCCTCACGTAATTTGTCTTTGTTAGCTGTTAGTCCATCAATTAGATTTGCAGAAAATATTGGTAAGAAGTTTTTCAGCATGTCTGTTGATTCTAACATACACTTTAGCATCCCTGGAAGCATTACGTTTAGTTCAAACTGTCCTCCTTGAGCTGCACAAGAAACTGATGTGTCGTTTCCAATAATGTTGAAACAAATCATGTTCATGCATTCTGCTAATGATGGGTTTACTTTTCCAGGCATGATTGATGAACCTGCATGAACTGCGGGAATCCCTAGTTCTGCTAACCCTGCAATTGGGCCTGATGCCATTAATCTAATGTCATTTGAAACTTTACCAATTTCTATTGCCAAGTTTCGTAACGCACTTGACAAGTTTACAACTGCAAATTTACTTTGTAAACTATGTTGCATATCTTTTTCTGGTTTTAATGATAACTTTGAAATTTTTCCTAGCTCTGCAATTGCAATTTTTCTATATCTTTTTGGAGTATTAGCTCCAGATCCTACTGCAGTACCGCCGAGTGCAACATTTTGTAATTCTTTTTGTGCATCAATGATTTCTTTTCTAGCTTTAGAAATTGAAGTAACATATGCTGCAAATTCACTGCCTAATGTTACTGGCAATGCATCCATCAAATGAGTTCTTCCAATTTTTTTAAATGATGAAAATTGTTTTGCTTTTTTAGATAATGATTTTATCAATATATCGATTGCAGGAATAGCTTCTTTGAGATTTACCAAAATTGCAACATGCATTGCAGTGGGGTATGTATCGTTACTTGATTGAGACATGTTGACATGGTCATTTGGATGAAGGAATTCATACTGTCCTTTTTTCTTATGTAGAACCTCTAGAGCAACATTTGAAATTACTTCATTAGAATTCATGTTAAACGCAGTACCTGCACCAGAATTTATCATATCTACTACAAATTGATCAACGTATTTTCCGGCTAGAATTTTATCACATGCCGTAACTATGGCTTTTCCACGCTTTGTGTCAATTGCCTTTGTTTTCATATTTGCAACTGCTGCAGATCGTTTTATCATTACAAATGACTTGATTAAATTCCCATGGCTTTTGTTACCTGTTACATGATATTGTTTGATTGCCCTTCCTGTGAATGCCCCATAATATGCGTCAGCTGGGATCTTGACTTTTCCGAGTGAATCTTGATCTAATCTAAATTTCATGATGACTTTACTAATTTCTCACCATTATTCATTCTTTTTCAGATATTTCTAAAAAAATACGTGCCAATAATGGGAATTATTATATAGGAATTGTAAGGTCGTTGCTTTATGAATAAGCGTACTAGTATGCTCTTTACTATTGCAGCAGTAGCTGTAATGGGAGCAACCTTATTCGGAAGCACATACACACAAACCCAAATTGGCGGACAATCACTCGACATCAACAAAATGGATGCCGATGTAATTGAACAAATCCATCAAATGGGCGGTTTACAACTTGTAATGCCTCAAGCATTCGCAGAAACTGATTGTGGTGCATTATCACAAACTGGACGAGACGTAGTCGAGTTCAATTTAACTGGTGAAAGTGTCGAACTTCCAATTATGGGAGGAAAAACTTACAACGCCATGACCTTTAGTGGACAAGTCCCAGGACCAACACTAAGAGTTACACAAGGTGATGTTGTAAAAATGACATTAGAAATTCCATCAGATGAAGTTACCGGACACGGTAATGATATGCACGCATCTCAAATGTCAGCAGGAAACTTTGAATCCGTTAATCCGGGTGAAACAAGCATGTACTGCTACATTGCTGAATCTGCTGGTGTTTTCAAATACCACTGTTCTGGTGTCCACCTAATTGGTATGGACCAACACGTTCTTTCCGGCATGTACGGAATTGCAATCGTTGATCCTGTCAACGGATACAAGAAACTAATGGTAGAGAAAACCTCAGTTAGTGGTAGCGAAGTTTCATTAGATAGACAATTCTACGATGCAGACGCATTAGAGTTTCAACTCCAATACAATCAATTGTATTTGACCGATGACGGCAATTATGATGCAACAGCAATGTTTGCACATCAAAACACCGCAACAGTCGTTAATGGAATGCAATTTGGTTATGTACCAAACATGGCTCATAACTTACTCGTCAATGGCGATGTAAACAAGAACATCTTTGTCGCACAACCATGGAATGGACTTGAACACAAGCAATACCAATCACAACTCTTGTTTGTTGAAAATGATCAACACGTGAGACTCTTTATCGAAAACCACGGTAACGAACCATTATTCTTCCACATTGTTGGAGAAATTTTGGACAGAGTTACCCAAGGTAACAGAGTACAATCCGCAGCAACTGAAACATGGTTACTCGGAGGTTCACAAAACATGATTGTTGACTTGGTCTTTGATGAACCAGGTGCATATGCAGCAGTAAACCATGACTATGCAGCAATTTACACTGGCGCAGCTACAGTCTTTGTAGCAGGTGACCCATTCGGCTTGAACCCAGTTCTAGTTGAGAAAGGAGTTATCCCAGCACCAGTAGCATCTTATGCATATGCTTTAGGCAATCCAAGTGATGCAGTTCCACCAATGGGAGCACAAAGTATCGCTCACCCTGCCCAAAACATTCACGGTTTAATGACTGATGATGTAGCTTCTGAAATGCAAGCAAGTGGCGATTATGTCGCATTATGGGAAGTAATTCCTGTAGTAGCAGAAATCCTTACTTCTTGATCTTTTAACAATCTTTTTTTCTTTTTATTTTCTTAATGAATTATATGCCGTTCTTCATTTTCTATTCTTATGGGATTTGAAGATTCTGTATTGATTTGTGATGTAGTCGATCCAATCTTGAATAAAATTCTGATTGATAATGGACTAAAAGTTTCATATGAACCTGAGATTACCCCTGAACAAATTTTAGAAAAAATTTCTAGTTTTAATATTGTGATTGTTAGAAGTCGAACTACAATTACAAAGGAAATGATTGAGAAAGCAGATAATTGTAAAATAATTGCACGTGTTGGAGTTGGATTGGATAATGTTGATCAAGAGGCAGCTAAAACAAAAGACATTCGTGTAATTAATGCAGTTGAGGGTGCAATGAATGCCGTTGCAGAATTAGTTTTAGGTTTAATGTTATCCCTTGCAAGACAAACTGGTAGGGCTGATAGAGCAATTAGAAATGATCAATGGCTCAAAAAAGAACTCAAGGGAACAGAACTTCGAGGAAAATATTTGGGAATTATTGGTTTGGGGAATATTGGTAAAAGATTGGGACGACTTGCACGTGCATTAAACATGAATATTATTGGATATGATGTAATGCCAATTGATGAAGAATTTGCAAAAGAAGTTGGTTTGATGAAATCTGACTTGAATACTCTTTTACAAAGTTCTGATTACATTTCAATCCACGTTCCACTTTTAGATTCTACTCATCATCTTTTAGATGCAGAAAAAATGTCTACTATGAAAAAGACTGCAAAAATTATCAATACTTCTAGAGGTGGAGTTGTTGATGAAGACGCTCTTTACAATGCCCTCAAAAATGGTACATTGGGTGGTGCTGCATTAGATGTGTTTGAAAAAGAACCTGCAATTGGGACAAAACTTACTGAACTTGATAATGTGATTTTAACACCCCACATTGGAGCTCAAACAAAAGAGGCACAATCATTGGCAGCAAATGTGATTGCTGAAAAGATTATTCAGATTCTTCGTGGCGTAATTTAATATCCTTTCTGCCTGAACTTTAAAAATAAGTAAAAAAGCTTGACTTTTACGTGATTTATTATCGTCTCTTCATTTTTAACGTCAATTCAGAGGTTAAAACATACAAATGAATAATTTCGCTGTAAAGGAATTGTATTCGGAAAAACACACATCGTTACCTAGTGTTGACTCTCTCTTGAAAATATCTATTGGATTAATCTTGTTTACTATGATTTCAACTGCATTGGTATATGCAGAAACAATGTCTGTTGACGTTGATGGAACCCCTTTTGATTTAGAATATGATGCAACAGGAATGACTGTTTCTGGAATTGAAGCAGATGCAGAATCTTTTTCTTTATTTCTCACTGTTGATGTAACTGAAACTAATGGAACTTTAGATGTGACTATAGAACGTTCATTCTTTGATTCAGTCTTTGAAGGATTGGATGATGAATTTTTTGTTTTATCTGATGGTGATTTTGCAAATTTTGATGAAACTGAGACCTCCTCTTCATCTCGAATTTTAAATATTGAAGTACCCTTTGGAACTGATGAAATTGAAATTATTGGTTCTGTATTTGGTGATTCTGCAATTGTAGTTCCAGATACTAGCGAAGATGATGCAGCAGATGCAGCAGCAGCCAAAGCCGCAGCAGATGCAGCAGCAGCCAAAGCCGCAGCAGATGCAGCAGCAGCCAAAGCCGCAGCAGATGCAGCAGCAGCCAAAGCCGCAGCAGATGCAGCAGCAGATAATACTTCCGCAACCCAGTGTGGTCCTGGAACAGTTCTTAAAAATGGAGCATGTGTGCTTGATTCAACATCGTCAAGTTCTGGCGGAAAAGGAATGGGTAAAGAATCGATAATGGGTTTTGTTATAGCATTTTTAGGTGCTGGAATTGTTGCAGTTGTTTTTGGAATAATTGCTAGAAGCCAGAAGAAATAGTTAATCACAAGTCAAATCTTCAGCATTCATCATTTTATCAAAATCAAATCCAGACATTTGGGTTGTAGATGAATATGGAATTATGCCTAAAATTGGCATGTCTGCTTGTACAACTACTATAAGCTGATTTGGATCTAGTCTAATGTCTCCTCCATCAAATTCAAAATCCAATGTCATGAAAACATGTTGAGATGCAGATAATTTTTCTGAAGAAAAAACCCCTTCTTGTACTGTTGATGACATTGGATTTACTGTGGATGGATTTATTGAAAATGAACCTAAATAATTTGTCTCAAAATAAGATTTAATTTCTAATTTTTCAAAACTTACCCAAAATGGCATTGAATTGCATAATTCTATTTCTCCGTGATTGGACATTGTAAAAAAACTAAACTGCCCTGGACTATCCCATCTATATTCTAAATTTTGCATACCGATTATACTTAATCCTGAATGTGCAAATGGCAAAATGATTACAATGATTGCAATAGTTGCTATGATTGAATGTTTATTCATATCCCATTTTCCATTTTTGCTGGAATGCCCATGATGTTTCTTTCAAGTAAGTTGTTCATTGCATTTGAAAAAATATCATCTGATATTGCACCTTCTAACCACCAATAACCTATGTTTTTTACCCATTTAGGAACTTCTACATCGTATACGTTGTTTTCATTTATTTCAAATGGAATGTTTACTAATTTAGTATCAACATATTTTTGAAATGCATCTAAAAGAAAACCATCTGAAATATTTCCAGAAAGCCAGTTTGCCATTATTGGCTTAATTAACTCTGGAATGCAAATAGAGTCTGATTCTATTAATTCAAATTCTGCAGTTGCCTCTACTCCTGAATATTGGACATCAATGAAGTATTTTCCTAGTGGAAAAATTTCTGCTTCGAATGGAATTAGTGATGGAATGGGGTTTTGTAATTCTGTAATTTCTATTGGAATTGCACTACTACCTTTTCCTGATTCATCTCTGATGTGAATTATTGCAGGATTTCCTGTAACTTCGGAGACCTCTATTGTATAGAATAATTTTTCACAGTAACTGTAAGTGGTTTTTTCCATTATTATTGAAACTGTGGGTTGAGCTTGTACTTGGGGTAAAAATAGAGTAATCCCAATTGTGAAAATTATTAAAAATACTGAAAAATTCATCCTTTCTTCAAATTTTTAACGTTCAATAAAAATCTCAAAGTAATGTTGAGGAATCTTTTTTAATAACTTTGGACAACATCGTTTATCGAGTTTTCTGCGGAAGCAAATTCTTTGAGTGTGTGGCTTGTGAAACCCTACTCAAGGCAATTTTCATTGATTAGCAACGCTTAGGTATGATTTTCGATTTACAGTTAGAAAGTGGCTATTATTGACTAGTTAATGCCTAAAAATATGTTAAATTTAACATCTCTTGTCTCATTCTTAATACTAATTAATTAATACCGTATAGTACGATACCTACGTATGTATGTACATACCCCCCCAAAACAATGATTATTCTTATATACAATAAACGTCTCTATTAAACAAAATGGTGATTTTGTTTAATGAGTACTGAATCTGTTAAAGATGACTATAACGATCCAATGTGGAATAGAAACAAATTCACAAAGCCTAATGGTACTTTTGAACCTAATCTGAAAAACCAATTAACATTCATTCCTGATGTTCTTCCTCCATCAATATTCTATGACCGTGAATTGGTTATGTTACTTGCAAAGGCAGAAAGAAAAGTAGGTGAATTAAAAGGAAAAGGAAGCGAACTCTCTAATCCTCGAACTCATCCTAAAACCGATCATTTTGTAAACTATTCATGATAATACAGATCTAACAATAACATCTTCAAATCTTTTACATGATTCATAAAGAAATGTCAAATGTTCAATGGAACACAATTGCACCA
>Ga0233439_10000472_pt1 | contig 60453 bp, 64 predicted proteins | sample SI_123_September_6_FD_182713 | JGI IMG/M metagenome (GOLD analysis project Ga0233439, IMG submission 182713) | Seawater microbial communities from Saanich Inlet, British Columbia, Canada - SI_123_September2016_100_MG | ecosystem: Environmental > Aquatic > Marine > Inlet | place: Canada: British... | reverse complement strand
TGATGCTCTTCGCTCAATGGAATCCCCAGAGCAAGTCGCAACAAGAAGAGGCAAGAAAACAGCAGAAATATCATGAGCAAAACAACAATTGAAATTAAGCTAATTAAAAGTAGCATAGGAAGAATTCCTAACCACAAAAAATGTGTTCAAGGCTTAGGCTTTAGGCGCTTAAATCAAACTGTTTCAGTTGAAGATACCCCTAGCAATAGAGGAATGATTAATAAAATAAGAGACATGGTAGAAATCTTAGAGAGCTAATAAATGGAAAATATAGAATCAAATAATACTCTTGGGCTAAATACCCTTTCAAGCACAGGGACTAATAAAAATAGGAAGCGTGTTGGACGAGGCATTGGATCAGGCACTGGTAAAACAGCTGGTAGAGGTCATAAGGGTCAAAAATCCAGATCAGGTGGAACCATTGCAAGGGGATTTGAAGGTGGGCAAATGCCACTTCAACAAAGAATACCAAAATTTGGTTTTTCATCTCGTGTGAATAGAGCTACCAAAGAAGTAAATCTTAAGAATATTGCTACGATGACTGATGTAACCCTTGAGTCTTTAAAAGAAAATAGGATTGTTCCCAAATCAACCAAAAAAGTAAAAATCTTTGGTATCCATGAACTAGCTCAGCCGATGAAAGTATCCGGTGTGCACGTGACGAAAGGAGCGAAAGAATCCATAGAAAAAGCTGGTGGAACAATAGCAGAAGTATCAGTGCGACCAATTAAAGAAAAGTTTGTAAAAACTTCAAAAAAAGCAATTGTAAAATCAACTGAAAAAGCTGAGGAAGCAACTGCTGAATAATTAATATGGCTGATCAAAATAAAGGTATGAGCGACTTGTGGAGAAGACTTAGATTTGTCTTCTTGGCTATTGTTGTTTACCGAATGGGTACTCATATTCCGATACCTGGAATTGATCCAGCAAGGCTGGCCGCATTATTTGATCAAAACCAGGGAACTATCCTTGAAATGTTTAATTTATTTTCAGGCGGTGCTCTCGAGAGAATGAGTATCTTTGCATTGAATGTTGTTCCCTATATTTCTGCTGCAATTATTATGCAGCTTTTCTCAAATTCCATTCCTTACTTGCAGGAACTAAAAAAAGATGGCCAGGCTGGAAGAAATCAGATTACGCAATACACAAGATATGGAACTGTTGTTTTAGCATTTGTTCAAGCATCTGCATTAAGTGTAACTTTAGGTGCTAGTGGATTAGCATATGAACCAGGAACATCATTTTTTATCTCTGCAGTATTTAGTGTTGTTGCAGGAACAGTTTTCTTAATGTGGCTTGGTGAGCAGATCACAGAAAGAGGCATTGGAAATGGAATTTCTATTATTATCGCTACCAGCATCTTAACTGGTATTCCAGGTGCGATTGGCCAGGCTCTAGAACAGGCTAGACAAGGTGACTTAAACATACTTCTTTTACTGGGAATTGGTGTATTGGCAATGGTTGTTATAGCAATTGTTGTATTTATTGAACGCGGCCAAAGACGAATCACTGTTAATTATGCGCAAAGACAGCAGGGTAGAAAGTTAATGCAAGCCCAAGCAAGTCATCTTCCATTTAAAGTTAATATGGCTGGAGTTATTCCTGCAATTTTTGCAAGCACCTTCTTATTATTTCCTGCATCTCTTTCAACTTGGTTTGGGCAGGCTGAGTCTTTTGGGTTCCTTCAAACAATATCTTTAGCCTTGAACCCTGGGCAACCATTATATATTCTGACTTTTTCAGCTTTAATTATTTCTTTTTGTTTTATTTGGCTAGCACTAACTTTTGATACAAAGGACGTAACAGATAACTTAAAAAAATCTGGCGCTTTTATCCCTGGTATTAGACCTGGCGATCAAACGGCAAGTTACATTGATAGCGTTCTTGCGAGACTGACAGTTTTTGGAAGCATCTATTTGACGCTTATATGTTTGTTGCCATTGGCATTAATTAATTTTGCAGGTGTGTCCTTTTATTTAGGCGGCACTTCAGTATTGATTATTGTGGTTGTTTTGATGGATTTTATGGCGCAGGTTCAATCACATATGATGTCAAATCAGTACTCATCACTGCTTAAAAAAGCTAATTTAAAAAACTACAAAAGATAAATATGAAAGTTAGAGCATCAGTAAAAAAGATTTGCAGAAACTGCAAAACAGTTAGACGTAAAGGAGTTTTGTATGTGATATGCAAGACAGAACCTAAACATAAACAAAAACAAGGATAAGACAATATGGCTAGAATAGCAGGCGTAAACATACCAGAAAATAAGCATCTTGAGATTGCTTTAACTCATATATTTGGCATTGGCAAAACAACAGCTCATGACATCTGTAAGAGCGTTAAATTGGACTACTCTAAAAAAGTTTCTGATTTATCAGAGGAGCAAGTTGAAAAACTTAGAACAGCTGTAGCAGAATACACAGTGGAAGGTGACCTCAGAAGATCTGTAAGCACTAACATAAAAAGATTGATGGATTTAGGTTGCTATCGCGGTATTAGGCACAGAAGAAAGCTGCCAGTTAACGGCCAAAGAACAAAAACAAATGCTAGGACTCGTAAGGGACCTAAAAAACCAATGAGGGCTTAAGGCATGGCAACTGGAAAAAAAGTAAAAAAAGTCATCTCTGATGGGATCGCTCATATTCATGCATCTTTCAATAATACAATCATCACAATTACTGATAAGCAAGGTAATACTGTGTGCTGGGCAACTTCAGGAGGTTCTGGTTTTAGAGGCTCAAGAAAGAGCACTCCTTTTGCGGCGCAGATAGCAGCAGAAAAAGCAGGTAATGCAGCAAAAGATTTCGGAATGATTAACTTAGATGTCAAAGTAAGGGGTCCTGGCGGCGGAAGAGAGTCAGCCATTAGATCTTTGAACTCATGTGGGTTAAAAATTAAAAGTATTACAGACGTCACACCATTGCCTCACAATGGATGTCGTCCTTCTAAAAAACGTAGGGTATAAGGAGATTACATGGCAAGGTATACAGGTCCATCATTAAGGTTAGCTAGGAGAGAAGGGACTGACCTTTTTCTTAAAAGCGGATCAAGAGCAATTGAATCTAAGTGCAACATGGAGACTGCTCCAGGAGTGCATGGATTAAGAAGAACTCGTCTTTCAGATTACGGCGTCCAACTTCGTGAAAAACAAAAAGTTAGACGAATGTATGGAGTGCTCGAAAAGCAATTTAGAAACTATTACAAGAAAGCTTCTCAGTCCAAAGGTAATACAGGCGAGAATTTATTGTCTTATCTTGAGCAGAGATTAGATAACGTTGTTTATAGAATGGGTTTTGCCTCAACCAGAGCTGAAGCACGTCAATTAGTTTCCCACAAAGCTTTTCATCTCAATGGAGCAACTGTCAATATTCCTTCATATCAGGTTCAAGCCGGTGATGAGATTGAGGTTCGCGAAAAATCTAAAAAACAACTTAGAATTAAGGGTGCTTTAGAGCTAGCAAATAATAGAGAAGCATGTGAGTGGCTTGAAGTCGACTCAAAAACTCTCAAGGGTGTATTCAAATCTGTTCCAGATAGAACAGATTTAAGTGCTGAAATTAATGAAAATCTCATCGTTGAGCTTTATTCAAAATAATAATTAATTAAACGGAAGGAAATAATGGAAACATCAGTAATAGATCTTTTAGTACCAACAGATATACAGGTAGATGATATAGATGGTAATACATCAAAAATCACTTTAGAGCCTCTAGAAAGAGGTTTTGGCCATACGCTAGGGAATGCATTAAGAAGAATTCTTCTTTCCTCTATGCCTGGTGCTGCTATCACAGACGTAACAATAGAGGGTATCTCCCATGAGTACTCAACCATTGAAGGTGTCAGAGAGGATGTTATAGATATTCTTTTGAATCTAAAAGATATGCCAATTAGTCTTATTGAAGGTACAAGCGCAGTCATCAAGCTTGACGTTTCAGGCCCATGTGAAGTTACATCTAACTCATTTGAAGTACCTGGTAATGTTGAATTGCCTGATGCAGAGCATCACGTTGCTTCACTTGTAGATAAAGTAAGCTTTTCTTTAACTGCTACTGTAAAAACAGGAAGGGGTTATGAGCCAGCGGATACTAGAAATGAAGAAGACACCGCTGTTGGAGCTTTAAAAGTTGATGCATCATTCAGTCCAGTTAGAAGAGTGGCATATACAGTAGAAAATGCTAGATTCGAGAAAAGAACTGATCTGGATAAATTGATTGTGGAGTTGGAGACAGACGGAACTCTTGATCCAAAAAAAGCAATTGAGCATGCGGCTACTATTATGCAGCAACAATTAGCAGCTTTTGTTGATCTAGATGCTATTGCTGAACAGGAAGCGAAGAAAGATCAAAATGATTTTGATCCTTTCTTAATGAGATCAATTGAAGAGCTAGAGCTAACAGTTCGCTCAACAAATTGTCTAAAGGCAGAAAGTATTTTCTTAATTGGTGATCTTTTACAAAGAACAGAATTTGATCTTTTGAAAACTCCAAATCTTGGTAAAAAATCTTTAAATGAAATAAAAGATGTACTAGCATCTAAAGGCTTCTCTCTTGGGACTACCCTAGAGAACTGGCCGCCAATGGGTTAATAAAATGAGACATAGAAAATCAGGCAGAAAATTAAATAGAAACTCTTCTCATCGTAAGGCGCTAATGAAAAACTTAGCAATTGCTTTTATTGAAAGAGAGTTAATTAAAACGACTGTCCCTAAAGCAAAAGAATTACGTGGATTTGTTGAGCCGTTAATCACTTTAGCTAAAGTTGATTCAGTTGCAAATAGACGTAGAGCCTTTAGTAAATTACGCATGGATTCCATTGTAGATAAGCTATTTACTAAGATTGCTGTTCAGTCTAAAGATCGTCCTGGTGGATATCTTCGAATCATCAAGGCTGGTTTTAGACCTGGTGATAAAGCTGATATGGCCTATGTTGAATGGGTTGATAGAGCTATTGACTCAGATGCTTCATCGGTTGAGCCTGAACTTAAATCAGACTCAGCAGCCTAAAGCTCCAGTATTTCTTTTAAATACTTACCTGTATAGGATTTCTTTGACTGGGCAACCTTTTCAGGGGTTCCTTGTGCAACTATAAGTCCTCCATCACTTCCCCCTTCTGGCCCGAGATCGATTACCCAGTCACTGGACTTAATTACATCTAAGTTATGCTCAATTACTACCACAGTATTTCCCTGATCTGATAATCGCTTTAGCACACCCAGCAGCAGTTCAATATCATAAAAATGCAGGCCTGTAGTTGGCTCATCCAAAATGAATAATGTTTTCCCTGTGCTTCGTTTGGATAGCTCTTTAGCAAGTTTAATTCGCTGAGCCTCACCACCTGACAGTGTTGTTGCGGATTGACCTAGAGTTATATAAGTTAGACCAACATCTGAAAGAGTTTGCAGCTTATTTTTAATCGCCGGTATGGCTGCAAAGAATTCTAATGCTTCTTCAACAGTCATTCCCAAAACTTCAGCTATATTTTTTCCCTTAAATTTAACTTCCAGAGTTTGCTCGTTATACCTTTTGCTATTGCAGATATCGCAATTCACATAGATATCAGCCAAAAAATGCATTTCAACTTTAATCATCCCATCGCCTTGGCATGCTTCGCACCTTCCACCCTTTACATTGAAACTAAATCGACCCGGTTTATACCCGCGAGTGCGAGCTTCATCTGATTGAGCAAATAAATCTCTAATATGTGAGAATAAACCCGTATAAGTGGCTGGGTTCGAGCGGGGAGTCCTGCCAATAGCAGATTGATCAATGCCAATCACCTTATCCAGGTGCTCTAGACCAAGAATTTTCTTACATTTAATTTCTTTATTTAAATTAGCTTTATTTAATAAAAAGCTACTCATAGGCATTAAAGTTTGATTTATTAAAGAAGATTTACCGGATCCAGAAACGCCTGTCACACATGTAAAAATACCTACTGGAATCTTAACTGAGATATTTTGAAGGTTATTCTCATAAGCACCTTGAATCTCTATGAAATGTTCAGGCACTTTTGCAGTTTTTGGGAAATTAATTTTTCTCTTTCCAGATAGGTAGGCAGCCGTCATAGATTCTTCGCTTTTTAAAATATCCTCTAAAGAGCCCTGAGCACAAATTTCACCACCATGCTTTCCTGCGCCTGGACCAATATCAATAATATGATCCGCGCATCTAATGGCTTCCTCATCATGTTCAACAACAATTACAGTATTTCCAAGGCTTTTAAGATGAAATAACGTTTTAATAAGTTTCGCATTGTCTCTTTGGTGCAACCCAATGGATGGTTCATCCAGAACATAAGTAACTCCTACTAGCCCTGATCCAATTTGACTTGCCAGCCTAATTCTTTGAGCTTCACCACCTGACAATGTTCCAGCCCCTCTATTTAAGGTCAGGTAATTTAAACCAACATCTTCTAGAAAAGTAAGGCGCTCTTTAATCTCTTTCAAGATTTTTTCTGCAATCATTGCTTTTGCACCTTCCAGCTTAATCTTTTGAAAAAAGCTTAACGCATCTGTTATTTTCTGCTCAGTAATATCTTGAATAGGGGTTCCATTGATAAAAATATTCCTTGATTCTTTTTTTAACCTTGAGCCTTCACAAGCATCACAGTGACTGTCAGATAAAAGTTTGGCCAACTCATTTCTTATAAATTCAGAATCAGTTTCCTTGAATCGTCTTTCAGTATTGGGGATCACGCCCTCAAATCTATGCTGCCTAACAATTTTACTTCCGCTGCTAAAGCTTTTAGAAAAATTAATTTTATCTTTTGAGCCCCATAATAAAATTCTCTGCGTTTCTTCTGAGTATGATTCCCAGGGAGTATCAAGATCAAATTTATAATGTTTTGCTAAGCATTTTAATTGATGAAAATAAAATCTATTTCGTCTATTCCAACCTTTAATTGCTCCCTCATTAATTGTTGCTTCTGTGTCAGCGATTAATTTCTTTTCATCAAAATACTGAATCACACCTAAGCCATCACACTTTTCGCATGCTCCAAATGGATTATTGAAAGAAAACATTCTAGGCTCTAAATCAGATACTGAATATCCACATTGAGAGCAAGAAAAATTGGATGAGAATAGTAAAATATTTTTATCATCAATGACTTCTATTTCTACCAGACCATTTGATAGTCCCAATGCAGTTTCAATGGATTCAGATAGTCTGGACCTATTGTCTTCTTCCTGTTTTAACTGAAGCCTGTCTACGATTGCGGAAATATCATGTTTTTGATTTTTATTTAGAGATGGAAATTCGTCCAATGGATGCACAATATTATTAATTTTTACTCTAACGAAACCTTCAGTTTTTAATTCTTCATAAATTCCTAAATGCTCACCTTTTTTACCCCGAACCATTGGCGCCATGACCATAATCTTTTTGCCTTCACCAAGAGCATATATTTCATCACATATCTCACTAATTGTTTTCGCTGAAAGTTCCTCATTATGATCTGGGCAGATAGGCGTCCCAATTCGGGCATACAATAATCTTAGATAATCGTATATTTCTGTTACTGTGCCGACGGTTGACCTAGGGTTATGTGATGTTGATTTTTGCTCAATTGAAATTGCTGGAGACAACCCATCAATCTGATCCACATCTGGTTTTTCCATCATAGAAAGAAATTGTCGAGCATAAGCAGAAAGTGATTCTACATATCTTCTTTGACCTTCTGCATAGATAGTATCGAAAGCAAGAGAGGATTTGCCTGATCCAGAAAGACCGGTTATCACAACTAGTTCTCCACGAGGAATGTCTAGTGAAATATTTTTTAGATTATGGGTGCGCGCACCTTTGATAGAAATTTTATCCATTTTTTTGCAGAATTTTTATACAGCTGATTTTTTTCGAGTTAAACTTAATGAATTATAAGAGGTAATTATGGCTAGAGGAGTAAATAAAGTAATTTTGGTAGGTAATTTAGGTCAAAAACCTGAAATGCGATACACGCAAACTAATACTGCAGTGGCTACACTGTCAATTGCAACATCTGAATCATGGAAGGACAAGGAATCTGGTGAGCAAAGAGAGAAAACTGAATGGCACAGAGTTGTATTTTTTGGCAAGCTTGCTGAGATTGCTGAGCAATATCTTGATAAAGGCTCTCAGCTTTATGTCGAAGGAAAGCTTCAAACTAGAAAGTGGCAAGACAAAGAAGGTAACGATAAGTACACGACTGAGATATTAGGAAATGAGATGAATATGCTTGGAGGAAGACAGTCTTCTGGAGACGGAGGTGCTTACGATCAATCACAACCTATGCAGAAATCAGCAGAGCCATCAGCATCTAATATTTCTGAGGAAGACATACCATTCTAAGACCGCGTGGATTATAAGAATATTTTACTAGAGCAGCGAGATAATATTGCTGTTCTTTCCCTGAACAGGCCCAACAAACTTAACGCCTTTACCTTCTCTATGATGGAGGAGATGATTGATGCATTGGACGCCCTTGATGCCGATAATAATATTCATGCTTTGATTATTACAGGGAAGGGCAGAGCTTTCTGTGCGGGTGCTGACTTATCATCTGGCCAAGAAACATTTAATCCGTCATTTGATGATTTCGCAGTTCAGGAAAGTGATTTCAGGAGAGATTCTGGTGGCATTCTCACACTTAGAATGTATAAATTTTTAAAGCCCATTGTTATTGCATGCAACGGACCAGCGGTTGGAATAGGAGCGTCTATGCAACTTGCAGCTGATGTTAGATTAGCATCTGATCAAGCTAGATTTGGTTTTGTATTTAATAATAGAGGCATCGTTCCTGATGCATGCAGCAGTTGGTTTCTTCCAAAGATTGTTGGTATTTCTTCAGCGCTAGAGCTCACATATTCAGGCAGGATTATTGATGCCAGCGAAGCTTTAAAATTAAATTTAGTTTCTAGTATTTATGACTCAGAAAATCTTTTAGACAATGCCTTAGATTTTGCAAAAAATATGGTGAAAAATTCAGCTCCAGTATCTATAGCTGTAACTAGGCAGATGCTTTGGCGCTCTCTTGAGGGATCTGGACCTTATGATGCTCATATAGTTGAAAGTAAAGCCATAGATTCAAGGGGAGCCTCAGAGGATGCAAAAGAGGGAGTAAGTTCTTTCTTGGAGAAGAGAGCTGCAGAATTTAAAAACAAGGTTTCCGAAGATATGCCTTCATTTTTTCCATGGTGGAAATAATATATTTAGAAGTATGGATAATTTAAGCTGGGATGAATTTAAAAGAGTAGATTTAAGAGTAGGTACTATTGTTGCTGCTGAGATATTTAAAGAAGCAATTAAGCCAGCAATAAAAATGCAAATTGATTTTGGAGAAGAGATAGGAATAAAAAAGTCATCGGCACAGATTACCAATCACTACAATCCACAAACATTGATTGGAATTCAGGTTACAGCAGTAGTGAATTTTCCAAACAAACAAATTGGACCCTTCATGTCTGAATGCCTAGTGACCGGATTTACACAACCTGATGGAAGTATTATTTTAGCTATTCCAGATCAAAAAGCAGTTAATGGATCGCGTCTAGCCTAAAAAAAGAATTCTTATTTTGTAAAAACTAAACTGGCATTTGTCCCACCAAATCCAAATGAGTTACTCATAACAGCATTTACTTCTTGCTCAATCTTTATTTGAGCAATTTTCAATCCTTCAGCTTCCTCAACCAAATTATCAATATTAATAGAAGGGGCGATAAAATTATTTTGCATCATGAGGATTGAATATATCGCCTCTTGAGCTCCCGTAGCGCCTAAAGAATGGCCAGTCATAGACTTTGTAGAGCCAATTACTGGACCACTATCGCCAAAGACATTCTTAATTGCTCCTAATTCAGCTAAATCACCAACAGGGGTGCTAGTGCCATGAGCATTAATGTAATCAATATCTCCACCATAAATCTCTAGAGCCTCATTCATGCATCTTGTAGCCCCTTCTCCAGAAGGAGAGACCATATCGTAGCCATCAGAGTTAGCGCAGTAGCCTGCAAGTCTCGCAATAATAGGAGCATTTCTCTTAAGTGCATGCTCTTCTTCTTCTAAAATTAGCATCCCAGATCCTCCAGCAATAACAAAGCCATCTCGATTAAGATCAAATGCTCTTGAAGCTTGTTCTGGTGAGTCATTATATTGAGATGAAAGTGCCCCCATAGCGTCAAACATTGATGATGAGGTCCAATGTTCTTGTTCAGCCCCTCCTGCTATTACAATATCTTGTTTGCCTAGCTGAATAAGCTCTGCTGCATGACCTATGCAATGCGCGCTTGTTGAACATGCAGAAGAAATTGAGTAGTTCACACCTTTTAGCTTAAGAGTTGTCCCAAGAATAGCTGAGACCGTGCTTCCCATGGTTTTGGTGACTGCATAAGGACCTATCCTTTTTGGTCCTTTCGCTCGAGCAATATCTGACGCTTCAATTTGAGCTGCGGATGACGCGCCACCTGATCCAGCAACAATCCCAATCCTAGAAGTATCTATAGAGCTAAGATCCAAACCAGCATTTATTAAAGCTTCCTGGGTAGCCAAGTAAGCAAACCCCGATGCTTCACTCATAAACCTTAGTACCTTTCTATCAATTAACTCTGAAAGATTTATATCTATTGATCCGGACACATGACTTCTGAAACCCATCTCTTTATATATTGGATTAGGTTTAATGCCTGATTTTCCATTTTTTAGGCTTGATAGAACTTCATTTAAACCCGATCCAATGCAAGAAATAATGCCCATACCTGTAACAACAACATTCTTCATTAAAATTTACTCGTGTCTTTAAATAACCCTACTTTTAATCCATCTGCAGAATAGACATGCCTATCATCAACAAACATATTGCCATCAGCAAATCCGACAACGGCTCCTCGATTTATGACTCTTTTTATATCTATTTCGTATCTAACTAGTTTTGCGCTAGGAGTTACTTGACCAAAAAATTTTACCTTATCTGACCCTAGGGCTCGACCGTATCCTGGGAGCTCTAACCAGCATAAGTAGAATCCTAGCAATTGCCACATTGCATCCAGCCCAAGACAACCTGGCATGACTGGATCGGATTTAAAGTGCACATCAAAAAACCACAGTGTTTCTTTTATATTTAAATGCGCAACAATTTTTCCGTTGGAGTACTTACCTGAGGTTTGATCAATTTGATCAATTGAATCAAACATGAGCATTTCATCTGCTGGAAGCCTTCCATTATCTGAGCCAAATAAGTCTCCGTTTCCGCATGCAATTAATTCTTGTTTGTTATAAGAGGGAGCTGGTTTAAATATCATGATTTACGTTGGCTAGAAAACATAATTAAGTTTAGCATTTCATTATAACAAGAGTGATGATTTACCTTCTCTAAACTTTTTTTAGCTTTTGAGATATAAGAATCAAGTAATGTTTGCGAGCATTTCATAGGCATGTCAGAGCGAACAAGATTGAAGACTCTATTTTTAATAGTTTTTGTCAGTTTCTTCTTGCCAAGATGCTCTAGCAAAAATTTTTGATCATCATTTGCTGAGTGTTTTAGAGCATAAAAAAGAGGAAAAGTAATTTTGCCTTCTTGAAAATCCTGTAAAGCGGGCTTACCAGTGTTTATGTGAAGAGACTCATAATCTAAAATATCATCTTGAATCTGAAATGCTATACCAAGAGTCTTTCCAAGCAAACCAAAGCTTTTTACATCAGCCTTAGAAGAATCAGCAAGCATTGCTCCGGTTTTTGCGGCAGCCTCGAATAGTCTTCCGGTTTTGAGGTAACTAACTTTTAACAAGCCATCAAGGTCAAGATGTAGGTAATTTTCAAAAAGATTCAGCTGAATGATTTCGCCTCTAGCAATATCATTTGTTGCGCCAGCAAGTTCTTTTAAAATCGCAGGTCGATCTAGTTTCATCATAAGCATAAAAGCTTTTGAGTATATAAAATCTCCCATCAGAACACTGTATGAATTATTCCAAACCTGATTGACTGATTTCTCACCCCGTCTCAGTTTAGATTGATCAACCACATCGTCGTGAACCAATGTTGCGGTATGCAATAGCTCAATAATACTCGCAAGCTCAATTCGCTTCAGGGGCTTAAGTTTCTTTGACTGTGATGCCAGCAAAGCAATTAAAGCTCTTGTTTTCTTACCTTTGGATTGAAATATATATTCATAAATATCCTGAATAATTTTCTCAGATGCCAATTCTTTGGTAATTTTCTCTTGCACCCGAGAAAGTTCATTTGTAGTGGTATGGTTAATCTTATACATTTTAAATAATCTGAAGGCTGAAATTATACATAATTATTGATAATTTCCTTGAGATAAGTATTGATAATTTTCTTCATAAAGCGTATATTTTGCCACCTTTAGAGGGAACTATGTACGCAGTAATAGAAGCAGGTGGAAAACAACACAAAGTCGAGCTAGGTCAAACCCTAGAAATCGATCTTATGCACGAAGAGTCAGGCGTCGAACATGCGTTTGAAACTGTAATGCTTTATGTAGATGGAGAGGATGTTCAAGTTGGGCAGCCATACATTGAAAATGCCAAAGTTATTGCTGAGATTGTCGAGGAAGTGAAAGGAGAAAAGGTCTCTATACTTAGATTTAGAAGAAGAAAGCATAGCATGAGAAAAATTGGCCACAGACAAAGATATACTCAAATTAAAATCAAAGAAATTAACGTAGGTAAATAGTAATGGCACATAAAAAAGCAGGTGGTTCCAGTAAGAACGGTCGCGATTCCAATTCCAAAAGATTAGGGGTGAAGAGATTCGGTGGAGAGCTTGTGAAACCTGGTGAAATTATTATCCGCCAGCGTGGAACAAACACTCATCCTGGATCAAATGTCGGGATGGGAAAAGATCACACACTATTTGCTACTTCCGGTGGCCACGTTCAGTTTACCTATAAAGGTATCAAACAAAAGAAGACAGTTAACGTCATTCCTCAGTAATCCATGAATTTCATCGACGAAGCTCTGCTAGAAGCAAGAGCTGGGAACGGTGGCGCCGGTTCCACAAGCTTTAGGAGAGAGAAATTTATTCCACGCGGTGGCCCTGATGGAGGCGATGGGGGTAAAGGTGGAGATATTATTTTTAGAGTAGATCAAAATCTTAATACTCTAGTTCATTTTAGAAATCAGAAATACTTAATTGCAAAAAATGGTCACAGTGGTGCTGGGAACAAAAAAACTGGCCAAGATGCAGACGATCTAATTGTCTTAGTTCCAAAGGGAACTATTATATTTGATGCTTTATCAGACAAAGTGGTTTATGACTGCTGTGAAGAAGAAGTAGATTACTTGGTTGCAAAAGGTGGCGAGGGCGGAGCTGGAAATTTCCGTTTTAAATCTAGCACCAATCAAGCTCCCAGAAGGCATACACCAGGTTGGCCTGGAGATGAATTTTCTATTCGCTTAGAACTTCGTTCTCTTGCAGATGTTGGTCTCGTTGGCTTTCCTAATGCTGGTAAATCTACCTTTTTAAATAGCGTATCAGCTGCCAGGCCTAAGATAGGAGATTATCCATTCACTACGTTACGACCTAACCTTGGAACGGTTCAAATTTATGATACTTCTTTCATCATTGCCGATATACCGGGTTTGATAGAGGGCGCCTCAGAAGGCATTGGTTTAGGTTTAGATTTTCTTAAGCATATTTCAAGAACTGGCCATTTATTAATCCTGTTAGATCCGCAAAATACTGAGAGTTCCATTGAGGAGCAGTTAACTGTTTTACTGAATGAGTTAAAAACCTATGATCCAAGCCTGTTAGATAAAAGCATATGGATTGCTGTAAATAAAAAAGACACCCTCAGCGAGGATTTAATTGCAGATTTTAAAGCTAAACTAGATAAAACCTTACAATTATTAGCGCTCCAGCCCAAAGGCATAGCGATAATCTCTGGATTTACTGGCGATAATACAAACCAATTACTTGGCATGATTGCAAAGGAGATGACTGGAGGCGAGGAGGATTAACTGATTGCTTTAACGGCTTTAACAAGACGGCTTTTCGTTCTTGCAGCAGCATTTTTGTGAATAACTTTTTTTGCCGCAGTAGAATCCAAAACTTTTTCAGCAGTTTTCAGAAGCTCGGTTGCAGATTCTTTGTTATTTTCTGCAATAGCATTTCTCACAGCCTTGACAGCTGTTCGAGCCTGAGATCTCTGAGAATGCTTGAGTTTATACCTATCAGCATTCTGACGAGCCCTTTTTATTGATTGTTTACTATTTGCCATATCTTTAAATATTAGATGCGCTAGTTTAATGATGTTCATTTCATCTGTCCACTCTATTAATTAAATATATTGTTTATATGTTTTTTAGTTGTACAAAAAATACATGTAAAGTAAACTTTACAAATGAAAAATATATTTATTTCCCTAGGCCTTTTAATCAGCTTTAACTCACTTGCAGAGATTGGCGTCACCGAAGAATTTATTGAGCGATTTAGTTCTCTTCCTTCATATACTGGAGTAGACATATCGCCGGATGGAAAAATGATAAGCGTTATTACTAAGATGCCTGATGATAAAAGAGGCTTAACTATTTTTGATGCTGAGGATCTAAGCTTAATTAATACAATTACATTGAGTAATGATGAAGAAATATCAGGATATTCATGGGCTAATAATGAGCGCCTTATTATTAGAATTGGTTACTACGATAAAAAATGGGGTCGAGGTTCTGGTGGTGAATATTTTAGTATTAACTTTGACTCTACAAAGCCTGCGTATATTTTTGGAAGAAGGAGCAGAGCTGGCTCTCAAAAAACAAAGGGTAAAGTCGTAGATAAATTTTCTAGTGGTTACATAGAAAATAGCTTAGAGGATGACAACAAACATGTAGTTTTATCTGTAAACGAATGGAGCAAATCAAATACTGGAAGCTTTACAACCTCGGTTAAGTTAAATGTTTATAATGGCCAGCAAAGAAAGATGGGAAAATCTCCTCTTGCAGGTGGTCAGGTTAGGACTGATAGTAAGGGCATTCCTAGATTTGCGGTTGGTAGCGATGAAGATAACAATACAGTCACAATGTATCGTGCCTCCAAGAAAGATGATTGGGAAGTCTTAAGTAAAACCCCATTTGGCGAAGGAGAAATTTATCCAGTTAATATTTCGAAAGATGATTCAACAATTCATATTTTAGATAGCACTGAAACTTCTACCTATCAGCTCAAGAAAATTGATACATCTACTGGTGCGACGGAAGTTGTTTTTCATCATCCAAAATTTGATGCATACCCTCAAATTATTGATGATGTAGTTCTGGGAGCCACAATCAATCCAGGATATTCTCAAGCGTTTTGGTTTGATATTGATAGCCCGTTGCAAAACTCAATTTTGCAAGCAGTGAATGCATTTAACGGCAATGTTGATATTTTTGATACGAAAGAGGTTGGCATAGTTGCACTAACTAAGGCGCGTGATAAAGCAATTTTAACAATCTCTGACTCTGTCTCATCACCAAAATACTACCTTTACGATATGGGAAAAGGGCAAATGAAATATTTGCTGACTATGTGGCCTGAGATAGATGATGCCGGCCTAGAAGAGGAAATTCCATTTAATTTTAAAAATTCAGACGGAGTCGTCATCCATGGATACTATACTCGCGCAAAAAATCAGCAGGAAGGGCAAGCTGCACCTATGATAGTTGTGCCTCATGGTGGCCCTCATGCAAGGGATTCATGGGGTTTTGATCCAGACACTCATATCTTGTCCCAAGCAGGCTACTCAGTCCTAAAAGTAAATTTTAGAGGCTCCACTGGCTATGGAAAAGAATTTACTAAATTGGGCTTTGGAGAATGGGGAGGAGATACTCAGCAAGACATTATAGAAGCAACTGAATGGGCAATTGCTCAAGGTGTAGCCGATAAAGAAAAAATTGGTATTTATGGAGGAAGTTTCGGAGGTTACTCGGCAGCTATGGCTCCTATGCTTAGACCGGATCTCTATAAATCTTCCGTTGCTTATATTGGAGTTTTTGATTTAGAGATGCTCTACAACGAGGGTGATATCAAGGGCATTAAATGGGGCGGTAAGTATCTTGATAAAACTCTTGGTCAAGATCCAGAAAAAATTAAAGCCATGTCACCGGTATTGCAGGCAGATAAACTAGAGGCTCCCATTATTATTGTTTCTGGAGAAGAAGATCAAAGAGCTCCAATTGAACATGCTTATGCGTTGGCTGATGCTTTGGAAAAAGCTGGAAAAGAACATGAGTTAATTATTGTACCAAAAGAAGGTCACGGGTTTAGAAAACCTGAAAACAGATCTATGTTGTATACAAAAATGCTAGAGCACTTCGATATCACGCTTCAATAAAAATAAATGGTGGAGGCGGCGGGAATTGAACCCGCGTCCGTTAGTTCTTCAACCTGACTTCTACATGCTTAGCTCACTCTTTGTGTTTCGCCTTAATGACCCGAAGAGCAGGGTACTAGAGACTAGTCTAGTTAGATTTTACTTTACTGCGTTTAGACACCACAGCAAAGCTAGACTATGTATTTTGCCAATGCTTCAAACCATAGACAATTCTTGCATTGGTTAGCCTAAGCGGCTAAAGCGTAGTTGTCGTTTTCTGCAACTAATTTTTTTGTAGTATGTTTTACAAGAGTTACCACAATCTTGGCATGCGCTTTGGAATCCAATAAAAACGTCGAACCCAATTCGCCCCCATGGGGTGAAAGATTATATAGGAATTGCTTAACGATTAGAATTTTTTAAAATTCTTTGTTTTTCTCTGTTCCAATCTCTTTGCTTCACGTCTTCCCTTTGATCATAGGTTTTTTTGCCTTTTCCAATCGCAATATCGCACTTAATTTTATTTTCTTTCCAGTAAACCATAGTCAGAACACAAGTAAGTCCTTGAAGAGCAACAGAATCAAGAATTTTATTTATTTCTTTTTTATTAAGCAGCAGTTTTCTAGAGCGAGTTGGGTCGATGCTTTCATGCATTAATGATGCTGGCGGATCAATTTTTAAACCAATCACCCAGGCTTCATTATTTTTTAGCGTTACATAGGAATCTTTGACATCGACCTTGCCATCCCTCAGTCCTTTAACTTCCCAACCCTCCAAGACAATTCCAGCTTGATATTTATCTGTCAAATGATAGTTTCTTGCAGCATTTTTATTTTTGACGATGATATTATTGTTTGCAGCTTTCATATTAAGTATCGTAATTATGAATCTGTTAAATCTATTTGCAAACTTTGAGGATTTTTTATGCAAGAAACTAAAGTTACTCTAATCTATTTTGGCCTAAGTTTATTTGTTTTTTTGGCTTTGATTCCATGGATCTTGAATATCGAGCATGGATTGATGTCCATCAAAGCATTTGGTATTTATGGAGGGATTGTGATTGCATTTTTAGGAGGTTTTATTTGGGGGTGGGATGATCAAACTAACTCATCATTTAATCTTTGGTATGCAATAGGGTTTTCATTATTGGGACTATCTACAGCCTTACTTGCCCATACTCATATTGCATTAAGTTTAATTTCAATAGTTTTTAGCTTACAACTCTTTTTATACTTCGAAAGTAAACGAAGCGACTATTATAAAAACAGCAATAAATATGCAGACGCAAGAAATTTAATTACAAACTTGGTTACAATATGTTGCATAACATTATTAGCTTTTATTTTTAACCCTTACACATAATTTCAATATGAATATCAATCCTTCTAGCTCTGTCAGTGAATCTATTTCATGGGTTGGTAAGTGGACCTTTGTTCTTGCTGCAGCAGGCTCAGCTGTTGGTTTGGGGAATATTTGGGGCTTTCCATACAAGGCAGGAACAGAAGGCGGGAGTGCCTTTGTCTTGATTTACCTAGGTTGCATCCTGGTGGTCGGACTACCAATAATGATGGCTGAAATTATGATTGGAAGGCGAGCTCGAAAAAGCCCAGTTAATGCAATGAAAATTGCAGCTATAGACTCTGGGCAAAGCTCTAAATGGCAAGCAGTAGGATGGGGTGGATTGGTATCAGGTATTCTTATACTTTCTTTTTACAGTGTTATAGCTGGCATTTGTTTGAATTACATAGGTATTGCAGCCATGCCAAACACAAGTATTTCTTCTGTTGAACAATTTAACCTAGTCACTGCTTCAGCGCCTAGATTGCTATTCTGGCATACAGTCTTTATTGGATTTAATATTGCGATTCTTGCTGCTGGAGTGATTGGGGGTATCGAGCGGATGGTTCGCTTATTGATGCCAACATTATTTGTTCTTATGATAATTATGGTCATTAATGCCATGATTAATGGTGACTTTATTAGAGGTTTAAGTTTCTTGTTTTCACCTAATTTTTCTGACGTTGATGCGACAACTTTTTTAAGAGCTATGGGACAAGCATTTTTTAGCTTAAGTCTCGGTATGGGCTCAATCATGTGCTACGGATCTTACATGCCAAAAGAAGAAAATATTTTTAAAACATCTCTTACTGTTGCTGGTTTGGATACCCTGATTGCCATCTTGGCAGGCTTAGCTATTTTCCCAATTATTTTTGCTTACGGCATGGAGCCAGAAGCTGGACCAGGTCTAGTATTTATAAGTCTATTATCAGTTTTTGTAGATATGCCATTTGGTAATATTTTAGGCCCAGCATTTTTTACTTTACTATCTATTGCAGCACTTAGTAGCGCGATCTCACTGCTTGAGCCAAGTGTCGCTTATTTTGAAGAAGAAAAAATTACATCACGCTTTACTGCAGCCATGAGCCTAGGATTGTTGGCATGGTTTATTGGTTTAGGAAGTGTCTTAAGCTTTAATGAGTGGTCTGATAAAGCTTTTATTGGAGATTTAAACTTTCTGGATTCAATAGATTATCTTGCAAACCAATTCCTGATGCCAATAGGCGGAATGATGGTGGCAATATTTGCAGGCTGGTTCTTAAAACCAGATCTTGCCTTGTATGAATTCTCTGGTATTCAACTAAAAATTTTTAACACTTGGAGATTTTTTATTCGATTTATTTCTCCAACACTGGTGGCAGCAGTATTTATATACCAATTAACTTCATAAAATATGCCTCAGAATTTTGAGCGTTCTCAGAAATTTTTCGCTGAACCTGAATCTATTCTTGAGTTAATTAACAACTTTGAAGTTTATAAAACATTTTTGCCTGGCTGCCTTGAATCAAAGAGACTGTCATCCAGCTGTGAAACAAAGGTTAGAGGGTTGCTTGTATTTGGGCTGCTCAATAAAACCTATGAATTTGAATCTGAAAATCAGACAGATGGATATGAGGTTCAAATCAAACAGGTCAAGGGACCGTTTACGCAGTTTTCTGCTTCATGGTCTCTTTCTTTATCTGAACCAGGGATCACGGAAGTTTATTTCAGCGCCAGTTTCAAGCTACCATTTTTCTTAAAATTTTTTGCAAGACAAAGTGCAATTTATTCAATGGGTGATAAATTTTTAAATGCATTTGCAGAGCAGCTATCTAAATGAAGATTTACTTTTCATTATTAGGCTTGCAAGGAATAGTATTTCAAGAATTAGATGTTTCTGAGAGCATAACGGCACAAGAAGCACTTGAACTCCCTAAAATAAAAGAGCTTTTAGATGATGCAGCGTTTGAGTTTAAAATTGGGGTTAATAGCGTGGCACTTGATGGAAAGTATAAAGCTTTACCACAAAATTATAGGATGTCAGATGGGGAAAGGCTTGAGGTTTATAAGCCTTTGAAGCAAGATCCAAAAGAAAGAAGGAAAGCTAAAGCTGACCTAAAATAATCTTAGCTTTTCTCTGGGTTACTCTCTTCTATAACCCAGCTATCAAGTTTATTTTGCTTATCAAATATTAGAAATAATTTCTTTTCTAGAATTACCATGTCTCCAACTTTTACAGAGTAAAAGTAATCCCATCTTTGTTGGTGAATTGGACTTTTCAATAGGGGAGTTCCCAGAAGATATTGAACTTGGTCTTTTGATAGGCCTTGTGTGAGCTGCTCCACATCCTTATCTTCTATGATATTCCCCTGAAGCACAGGCACCTTATAGGGTGAAAAAGTTGAGCATCCAAATCCCGCTGAAATCAGGAGAAAAGTGATGAAAAAGGTTTTGGTTAATTGCTTCATGAGATGATTTGATTATACTTTGAAAGAGAATACAAGGAAAAGTTCATGAGTAAAGAAAATACTGAATTAAAAAAAGCTGGCTTAAAGGCAACGCTTCCAAGAATTAGAATTCTAGAAGCTCTTGAATCCAGTGAGAACCGCCATTTAAGTGCTGAAGAAATATATAAGCAGCTTATTACTTCTGGTGAGGACGTTGGCCTAGCGACTATTTATCGAGTTCTAACTCAGTTTGAATCAGCGGGGATAGTTATGCGACATAACTTTGAAGAAGGTCACGCTGTCTATGAAATTACTCCTGATGACCATCATGACCATATGGTGTGTTTGGAAACTGGCAAGGTAATTGAATTTCATGATGAGCTTATTGAAAAGCGTCAAGAAGAAATTGCAAAAGGAATGGGCTATGAGATAGTGGATCACAGCATGGTTCTTTATGTAAAACCAATTAAATAATTTCTTATAACCCCTTGAACTAGCTCTTATTCATCCCAATATATTTGATATTGGAATAAATGATGGCTAAAAAAAATAAAACTACAGACAACCTAGCTCCAGAGAGTGATGACCACGTGGAAAATGTGATGGATGAATCTGGGATCGAAGATCTCGCAGGTGAAGAGAAAGCAATTTTAGAAGATGATCCTGCAGAGGACAATGCTGAAGAAAAAATTCATAATTTAGAAGAGGCTCTTTTAAGGTCTAGGGCTGAGCTCGATAATGCCTTGAAAAGAAGTGTTGCAGACATTGAAAAAGCTCATAAATATGGTGTTGAGAGATTGTTAAATGAGCTATTGCCAGTAGTGGATAATCTGGAGCATGCATTGAAGAATTTTTCTGAGGAATCATCCGCTGAAGATAAGGAAGGCGTTGAATTGACTTTAAAATCATTTGAGTCAGCACTTGATAAATTTGGTATTACACCCATCTATCCAATTAACGAACAATTTGATCCAGTTAAACATGAGGCAGTAATGACCTCACAGGATCCAGAGAAAGAAAATAATGAAATTGAAAATATATTTCAAAGAGGCTGGGAGCTTCATGAGCGAGTCGTAAGACCAGCCAGAGTCTCCGTTATAAAAAATTAAAATATTAGGAAAAAAAATATGTCAAAAATAATAGGAATAGATTTAGGAACAACAAATAGTTGTTTAGCAGTTGTAGAGGGCCAACAACCCAAGGTAATTGAAAATGCAGAAGGAGGAAGAACCACTCCGTCAGTCATTGGCTATGCAGATGACAATGAGGTACTAGTTGGAGCCCCAGCTAGACGTCAGTCAATAACCAATCCTGAAAAAACTTTGTATGCAATCAAGAGATTGATTGGCCGAAGATTTGAGGATGATGTTGTGAAGAAAGATATGGACATGGTCCCTTATAAAATTATTAAAGCTGATAATGGAGACGCCTGGGTTCAAGTAGATGATAAGAAGCTTGCACCCCCACAAATCTCTGCTGAAATTCTCAAGAAATTAAAAAAGACTGCCGAAGAGTATTTAGGGCATGAAGTCACAGAAGCTGTGATTACTGTGCCGGCATACTTTAATGACTCCCAGAGACAGGCAACGAAGGACGCTGGTAAAATAGCAGGGCTTGAAGTAAAAAGAATTATTAATGAACCTACTGCCGCAGCCTTAGCTTATGGTCTTGATAAGCACACAGGCGATTCTGTGGTTGCTGTTTATGATCTAGGTGGGGGAACTTTTGATATTTCTATAATTGAAATCTCAGAAGTTGATGGAGAGCATCAATTTGAAGTGCTTGCTACAAATGGAGATACCTTTCTGGGAGGAGAGGATTTTGATTTGAAATTAATAGATTACTTTGTTGAAGAGTTTAAAAATGAGTCAGGATTTGACTTAAAAAGCGATCCTATGGCACTTCAAAGATTAAAAGAAGCAGCAGAAAAAGCAAAAATTGAATTATCTTCTTCTGATCAAACTGAAATAAATTTGCCATACATAACAGCAGATAGTTCTGGCCCAAAACATTTTGTTCATAAAATCACAAAAGCTAAGCTTGAATCTCTTGTTGAGGATCTTGTGGATAGAACTCTAGCGCCATTAAAACTAGCCCTTGAGGATGCTAAATTATCAATTAATGATATCAATGAGATCTTGTTAGTTGGTGGCCAGACTAGAATGCCGATGGTGCAGAAAAAAGTTAAGGACTTTTTTGGCAAGGAGCCGAGAAAAGACTTGAATCCTGATGAAGCAGTAGCAGTTGGTGCAGCAATTCAGGGGTCAGTGCTGTCAGGTGACACAAAAGATGTATTGCTTTTAGATGTGACGCCTCTCACCCTTGGCATAGAGACTCTAGGCGGAATTGCTACTCCATTAATTGAAAAGAATACTACGATACCAACCCAAAAATCACAGGTATTTTCAACAGCCGAAGATAATCAATCAGCAGTGACCGTTCATGTTATTCAGGGAGAAAGAAAACAGGCTGCTCAAAATAAATCATTGGGTCAATTTAATCTTGCAGATATTCCCCCGGCTTCAAGAGGAACACCGCAAATAGAAGTTTCCTTTGATCTAGATGCTAACGGCATACTCAATGTTGCAGCCAAAGATAAAAATACTGGTAAAGAGCAGTCTATTGTGATTAAAGCTTCGAGTGGATTATCTGATGAAGACATTGAAAAAATGGTTCAAGATGCCGAAGCCAACGCTGAAGATGATAAGAAATTCGAGAGCCTCGTCCAAGCTAAAAATAATGCAGATATGCTTGTTCACGCAACGAGAAAAACAATTGAAGAATCTGGAGACAAGATAACTGATGATGAAAAAGCATCAGTTGAGTCTGCAACCGTTAAGCTAGAAGAAGCGATTAAACAAGATAGTCTTGAGTCTATAGAGACTGCTTCCAAAGAACTTAATGACGTATTAACTCCCTTAACCCAAAAATTATATCCACAAGATGAAGCGGGATCAGATCAGGGAGCTAGTGAAGACACTGTTGCCGATGAGAATACAGTTGATGCAGAGTATGAAGAAGTAAAAGAAGAAGAAGTAAAAGAAGAAAAGTAAGCTATGTCACAGAGAGACTATTACGAGGTCTTAGGGGTCTCTCAAACTGCTTCAGGGCCTGAATTAAAAAAAGCTTTTAAGAAATTAGCCATGAAATATCATCCTGATCGTAATCCGGATGATCCTCAGGCTGATAAAAAATTTAAAGAAGCTGCAGAAGCATATGAAGTCCTTTCAGATGCTGACAAAAAAGCATCTTATGACCAGTTTGGGCATGCTGGTGTTCAGGGCATGGGCGGCGGCTCTGGTGCTGGTTTTCAAGATTTTAATGTAGGAGATATCTTTGGAGATATTTTTGGTGATGTGTTTGGGGGCAGGGGTTCTTCTAGGCGGTCTGCCAGAGGTCAAGACCTTCAATACAATCTAGACCTATCATTAAAGGAAGCTATCTTAGGCATCAAAAAAACTATTAAAATTCCTGTCAATAAATCCTGTGACGACTGCTCTGGATCTGGAGCGAAGCCTGGTTCGTCGCCTATTCCGTGCGGTCAATGCAATGGAGTGGGGCAGGTAAGAATGCAACAAGGTTTCTTTTCTGTGCAACAACCATGCAATGCATGTCGAGGAGAGGGCCAGATTATTAAAGATCATTGTGGTACTTGCAGGGGTGCAGGGGTCAATGAGGAAACTAAATCTTTATCTGTAAGTATTCCCTCAGGAGTTGATAGCGGTGACAAGGTGAGATTGTCTGGTGAAGGAAGCGCAGCCAGAGGAGGTCCAGCAGGAGATCTTTATGTTGCTATTCAAGTTATAGCAAATGATATTTTTGAGCGAGATGGACGTGATTTGTATTTTGAGGCACCAATCCCTTTTGATATTGCTATTCTCGGAGGCTCAATTAATATTCCCGGATTAGAGTCAAAGATTTCATTAAAAATACCTCCCTATACTCAAACAGGTAAAATTTTTAGAATTAAAGGAAAAGGAGCATCTTCTGTAAGAGATTCGAGAAGGGGGGATTTAATGTGTCGAGTTGTTGTGGAAACCCCTGTTAATTTATCTAATGCTCAATTGAAAACTTTTAAAGAATTTGCTGAATCCATAGAATCAGAAAAGCATCATCCGATCAAAGAATCTTTTAATCAATCTGCTGACAAGTTTCACAAAGAATAAAAATTGCATTTTCTTTTAAATGGATACAATGGGAATATGGGCCAATCTATTAGGCATCTTTTAAATGAATTCCCTGAAATTACAGTTCAAGATTTTAAAGTAGAAAAAATAGATATTGCAACTCCATCTCTTGTAATAGATTTCTCTTCCCCCGATTACTTGTCTGAAATTTTACATACTTGCGTTCATCAAAAATTGCCACTGGTCCTGGGGACGACAGGCTTAAATTCAAATCATCATGAATTAATCAGCAAAGCAAAAAAAACTATCCCAATTTTAATGGGATCTAATATGTCTATTGGTATTGCAACACTTAAAAAATCTATCACAAATTTTTTGATGTCTTCACAAGAGTCATTCTCTTGCAATCTTATTGAAATCCATCATACCCAAAAAGTTGATGCTCCCTCAGGAACAGCTATTGAAATAATGAAGTTTCTTGAAGATTTGCCTGGTGATAAAATTCAGATGCCTATAAGTGTTAATTCTCATAGGATTGGCAGGGCTTTTGGAACCCACAGGGTAGAATTTTATAACTCCAGAGAAACTATTTCTTTTCAACACATAGCTCATTCAAGGGATATTTTTGCTTCTGGTGCCATAGCAGCTGCTCAATGGATTATTTCAAATCCACCCGGACTTTATAGCTTTGATGATTACTTAAACAAAAAACTTTGATCTCAAGCAAATTTTCTATAGAATACACAGACTTTAAATCCCGAAGGCGCTATTGAGATTATTGTTGGGGTGCTCCATTGGAGTCAACTATATGAAGCGCTGGAGTATTAACCCCGGAGGAAATTGTGAGCATTGTTTCAATTAAAGACCTGTTAAACGCAGGCGTTCATTTCGGCCATCAACAAAGATTTTGGAATCCTAAAATGGAATCTTATATTTTTGATACCAGAAAAAAAATTAGCATTATCGATCTTGAGATCACTAAAGAGTGTCTAAATGCTGCATCCTCTAAAGCAGAAGAAATTTGCTCCAAAGGCAACAGAGTTCTTTTTGTAGGCACAAAAAGATCAGCATCCAAAACAATTAAAGAGTCTGCATCAGCGCTTGGCTTACCATACATAGATAAAAGATGGTTAGGTGGGACTCTTACTAACTGGAAAACGATTCGTGGTTCTATCAGACGCTTATTGGATATTGAAGAGCTTCAATCATCAGGGCGAATTAATAAACTTTCTAAAAAAGAAGCTGTTGATATTACCAAGGAATATGAAAAATTAGATGCAAGTGTTGGCGGCATTAAAGATATGAAAGGTCTGCCTGATGCATTATTTGTCATAGATGTTGCCCATGAAAAAATTGCAGTAACTGAAGCAAAGAAAATGGGAATACCTATTATTGCTTTAGTTGATACTAATTCTAATCCAGACGGCATTGATCACATCATTCCTGGAAATGATGATGCAATCAGGTCCATTAGATTAATTACTAAAGTTATAGCTGAAGCTTGTGCTAGAGGTTTAGCCTCATCAACTGGTGGATTAAACCTTGCATCTGATGATGCGGAAACTCCAGAAGTAAAAATTAAAAAAGCTACTGTAACATCTGGAAAAGCTCTGAATCTTGTTGAAAAAGGAGAATTAAGCGAGCCAGAAGAAGATGTTCCTGCTGAGTTAGTCTTAAAAGAGAGCACTGTAGAGGCCTCAGAAGAAACTGTTGAAGAGGCTGTCGTTGAATCCGATACAGAGACTGTAGAAGCGAAAGAAGTAAAAGAGGCAGAAGAAGGATCTGTAGATTTATCTGATGCTGAGGCAAAAGAATCTGAGGAAGTTAAATGAGTATTTCTGCCAGCCAAGTTAAAGAATTAAGGGAGATGTCTGGAGTCGGAATGATGGAGTGTAAAAAAGCCTTAGTTGAAACTAATGGAGATTTACAACAGGCTTTAGATTTACTTAGAGCTAATAGTTCTTTAAAAGCTGAAAAAAAAGCTTCTAGAGTTGCTGCTGATGGAGCAGTTAAAGTTGCTGAGACATCATCCTATGTTAGTTTGGTTGAAATCAACTCAGAGACAGATTTTGCTGCAAAAGATGCTCAGTTTAAAGACTTTACAAGCTCTGTAGCTGATCACTTGGCAAGCTCTCAAATAGATTCCATCGAAGTTCTAAATGAAGCGTTTGATTTGCAGCGACAAACTCTTATTCAATCCATTGGAGAAAATATCCAATTACGAAGACTTAGCACCCTTACGATTTCAGATGGTGGCTCTATTGGTTCATATATTCACTCTGACGGAAGGCTGGCAGCGCTAGTTTCACTAAATGTTGATAATCAAGATTTAGCAAAGGATATTGCTATGCATGTTTCGGCCACAAGCCCGAGTTGCTTAACTTCAGATGATATGGACCCAGAGTTATTAGCGCGTGAGAAAGCTATTTATATTGCTCAAGCAGAGGAGTCAGGCAAAGACGCAGCTATCATGGAGAAAATGGTAGAGGGAAAGGTAAAAAGATTTTTATCAGAGGTTACCCTCGTCTCCCAGGCATTCGTGAAGAATCCCGACCAATCCATTCAGCAATTACTAGATGATAATAATGCCTCTATTATAGATTTCGTTCGCTTTAAAGTAGGCGAAGGCATTGAAGTAGAGGTCAAAGACTTCGCGACTGAGGTGGCTGAACAGTTAAAAAAATGACCACACTTTCCTATAAGCGCCTCCTTGTTAAATTTAGTGGAGAAGCTGTTGCTGGGGAAGATGAACATGGCATTGATCCTAAAATATTAGATAAAATGGCAGCCTCTGTGAGAGATTGCAGAGATTTAGGTGCTGAAATTGGAATTGTCATTGGTGGCGGTAATCTTTTTAGGGGCGAGAAACTAAGTCAAGCAGGCATGGATAGGGTTGCTGGCGACCATATGGGAATGCTAGCCACTGTAATGAATGGCATCGCTTTAAGAGATGCTCTTGAAAGGGCGGGTGTCAAAACAAGGGTAATGTCAGCTATCTCTATGTCAGGATTAGTTGAGCATTATGATAGAAGACTGGCAATTCAGCTCTTGGCTAACGGTTTTGTTGTGATTTTTACTGCAGGAACTGGCAATCCATTTTTTACTACCGATAGCGCTGGCTGTCTTAGGGCGATAGAAACTCAATCTGATGTAATGTTAAAAGCCACTCGAGTTGATGGAGTTTATTCCGATGATCCAGAAAAAGTTCCAGATGCTACTTTTTATTCAACCCTTACTTATGATGAGGCGATACAAAAAAATCTTAAAGTGATGGATGCGACAGCATTAACGCTTGCAAGAGACCATCAATTACCTTTAAAGGTATTTAATTTAAATCATCCTGATGCGTTGAAAAAAATTGCTTGCGGTGAAGAAATTGGGACATTAATATCATAGTTATGAATGAAATAATTAATGATATTAAACCTAAGATGCAAAAATCAATTGATTCACTTATGCACGAGTTTAATAAGATTCGTACCGGAAGAGCAAATCCCAATATCTTAGATACTGTTAAAATTGATTATTACGGAAATCCAACACCAATAAGTCAAGCAGCCAATATCTCGATAGAAGAGGGAAGAACTCTTGCGATTTCACCTTGGGATAAGTCTTTAATTGGAGAGGTAGAAAAGGCTATTATGAAAGCAGATTTGGGTTTAAATCCTAGTACAAGTGGAGATTTAATTAGGGTGACTATGCCAGTCTTGACTGAGGAAACTAGGCAGGAATATATTAAGCAAGCTAGAGCGGAAGCAGAAAATTCTCGTATATCTATTAGAAATACTCGTCGAGATGCAAATAATAGCGCCAAAGACCAGCAAAAGGCTGGTGATATCTCTGAAGATGATCTCAAAAGGATAGAGGATCTTGTGCAAAAAGAAACAGATCACTTTATTGGTCTTGTTGAGGCTGAGCTTAAGAAGAAAGAAGAAGATTTAATAGAAATCTAGATTCTTTTCCCAGCAGCCAAGATGGCAAAACATAAAACTAAATCTTTCAACCTTTCAGGGGTAAATGTAGCCATCATCATGGATGGAAATGGAAGATGGGCTAAAAAAAATACACTTAACGTTACATCAGGCCATGAAAAAGGTGTTGATGTGGTAAGAAGAATTGTTGAGTCAGCTGCTCAGCATAAGATTGCCTCTTTAAGCTTATATGCATTTAGTACAGAGAACTGGTCCCGTCCAAAAAAAGAGATTCTTGGGATTAAGAAATTAATTATAAGTGCCATTAATGCTCAGGTACCAGACTTAATTAATCAAAAGGTTGCCTTGAAATTTTTTGGTGACTACCAGGGGTTTGGTCCTGAGGTTATAAAGGCAATTGAGGGTGCGGAATTAGCAACAAATTTTCCTACACCAACGTTAGAATTAAATATTGCTCTAGGGTATGGCGGAAGAGCAGATATTCTTCAGGCGGTCAAATTAATTGGGCAAGATGTAGCTTCCCAGAATTTAAAGATAACTGAAATTTCCGATGACCTAATTTTTAAACATCTAAAAGCCCCAATCAAAGAATTAGATTTGTTAATTAGAACAGGTGGAGATCACAGGATAAGTAACTTTCTGCTTTATCATTTAGCTTATACTGAGATTCAATTTCTAGATACATTGTGGCCAGATTTCACAGAGCAGCATTTTGAGCAATGTTTGGAAGAATTTATGAAAACGGAGAGAAGATTTGGCAAAAGAATTCTTTAGCAATATTTTATCAAGATTGCCCTCAGCAATTGCGCTTGCAGTTGGGGTATTTGGAATTTTATATTTGCAAAACCTGCTTGTTATTTCTTTATTAATCGCAGTGGTGGCTGGATTTCTTTGCTATGAATGGTTGCAGGTGTCATTAACTAAAATTCACTTAAAACAGATTATTTTCTTAATAACTCCAGCGGTTTTATTTGCATGTATTGGAGCAAATTTTGTTAATTACTTTCTTTCAGTATCATTTGGATTTTGGTGCATATATGGATTGTTATTGATTTCAAAAAATACAGGACATTTCACACTTTTTAGTTTCAATAATAATTATTTAGGCATCTTTTTAATACAATCTTTTCTTTTTGGTTTGATGGCAATTTTACTATTTCCAAATTTTAGCGTTAATCATTTTTTTGTTCTCTTTTTGTTATTATTTATTACAGCATTAATAGATGTAGCAGCCTATTTGGTTGGCAGCAGCATTGGCAGAACTCCATTGTTTCAGGATTTAAGTCCTAATAAAACTTTAGAGGGTTTTATTGGCTCGGTGATTATAACTACATTATTTCTCTCCATAATTTACTGGTTAGAGGTCATCTCATGGAATTTATTTTTACTGTTAATAGCAGTCATTCCTTTTGCTTTTGTAGGAGACTACTTTGAGAGTCACTTAAAACGCAATCAACAAATTAAAGATAGTGGCTCTTTAATTCCTGGTCATGGCGGCATTTGGGATAGGCTAGATTCACATATGGCAATTATTCCAGTTTTTGCAGCTCTGAGCTCTTTAGTGCTATGAAAAATGTAGTTTTACTTGGTGCTACAGGAAGTATTGGAAGTAGCACCTTAAATGTTCTTAGGCAAAATAAAGAAATTTTTACCTTAAAGGTGATTGCCTTGCAGCAGAATTTAGACATTGCTTTAGAAATTGTTAATGAGTTTAGTCCTGAGCATGTATTTATTTCCAATAAAAATATTAATACAGATCATCCTATCTTTTCTTCTGGCTCCAAGATTGTGACTTGCTTGGAAGAGCTCAAGTTAGTCATTCAGAATCCAGCGATTGAAATAGTAATCTCAGCCATCTCTGGTTTTGCAGGCCTTCAGTCTAGCTATTGGGCTATTGAGGCTGGTAAAACAACACTCATTGCAAACAAGGAAAGCATCGTTTCTGCTGGTGATATTTTAATTCCATTGGCGGCTCAAACAAACGCTAAAATTATTCCAGTTGATAGTGAGCATAATGCTATCTACCAATGCTTGATGGGAGAAAAAGATACATCAGCTATCTCAACAATTCTAATTACCGCATCCGGAGGCCCCTTTAGAAGGCTATCAATGCAAGAGCTAGAAACAGTTAGTCTTGAAGATGCTCTTCAACACCCAACATGGCAAATGGGTTCTAAAATTACAATTGACTCTGCAACCTTAATGAATAAGTGCCTTGAGCTCATAGAAGCTTGTTATTTATTTAATTTACCAGAATCAAGAATTGATGTTGTAACACACCCTCAAAGTATTATTCACTCAATGGTTACATACCAAGATGGCTCAACCATTGCTCAGCTCAGCAATCCTAGTATGGAGGTGCCTATTGCTAATGCTTTAGGAATGGGGGATAGACTGCCCATTAAATTTACTGCACTGGATTTTTCTGCATTAAATCTTACCTTTGAGCCCATTCCAGCCGGAAGAGAGACAATATTTGAAATGGCGAGAAAGGTCTGTAGACAGAAGGGTAGCTTGGGAGCTATTTTTAACGCAGCAAATGAGAAGGCTGTCCAAGCTTTTTTAGATAACGAGATTGCTTTTATTAATATTTATGAAGTAGTTGAGAGAACTTTTAATCACTTCTCTTGTTCTAAGTTAACAACAATAGAAGATGTATTTGATTATGATAGACAAGCACGCATTCAAGCAGAGAAGGTGATAAAATCCCTAAACTAAATTTTTCATTAACAGCATGATATATCTATTTTCAGCAATTATTTTATTGGGTGTTCTGATAGCAATTCATGAGTATGGACATTTTATAGTTGGAAGACTATGTAATATTCATATTTATAGATTCTCCATAGGAATGGGCCCAGTAATTTTTAAAAGATATGACAAGCATGGAGCTGAAATAGCTCTTTCAGCCCTTCCATTGGGCGGTTATGTAGCCTTTCATACTGAAAAAGCTTCTGACGATGATTCGGAATTGCTAGAAGGCATGACCCCAGAGCAAAAAGCAAATACTTTTGAAAGCAAGCCTAAATGGCAAAGAGCTTGTGTCATGTTGGCTGGTCCAGTGGCTAATTTCATTCTTGCAATTGGAATTCTTTCAGTTATTTTTGCAAATTCAGTTGAGCGTCAGTTTATTCCAGAAGTATCGGACATTTCTTCGCCTTATCTTTTGCAGAACACATCATTAGAGCCTGGGCATATTTTAATTTCAATTAATGGTAAGGAAGCATCTAACCTCCAACAAATCAGGCTTGAGCTTTTATCTAACTCTGGCGAAACTGGTGCGCTAGATCTTGTATTTCAATCTCGAGACGGCCAAAGACAAGAAAGTATCTCTATTCCAATTAATGATTTTCTATCTACTGCTGAGGAGCAAAATGCTCCAGAGAATTTCTTAGGCTTTAACATAGCATTAAAAATGCAGCCGCTCGTTGGCGTAATATCGAAGGATTCTTTGGCTTTACAAAGTGGGCTAGAGGTTAATGATCGAATACTTGCTGTGAATAGTCAGCCCATCTACTCATTTGAAGACTTGCAAGCATTTTTGAGCAATTATGAAGGCTCAGAAATTGATCTAAAAATTAAAAGATCTGCTGAGACCTTGTATTTAAATATTCCCCTTGGAACTAGAGTGAATCTTGATGGCTTGGAAGAGAAATTTATTGGCATTCAGCCTGGCTTAAAACGCTCTTGGTTTGGGTCTCTTGCTAAGGGAACTTACGAGACTTACAACCTGAGCTCAAAAACTCTAATGTTTGTTGGAAAAATGGTCACAGGCGATCTTGGTACGCAGAACTTAAGTGGCCCCATAGGCATAGTTAAAATGTCTGGAGATACTGCAAAGGCAGGGTTTCTTCCTTTTCTTTATTTGATGGCTTTGCTAAGTATTAGCTTGGGCGTTATGAACTTACTTCCTATCCCAGTTTTGGATGGCGGGCAGCTTGTTATGCTGGGAGTTGAGGCTATCAGAGGGTCTCCTATGCCTGAAAAAATGGAAAATATGTTTTATCTTTCTGGTTGGGTAGCTGTAGGATTTTTGATGGTCTTTGCAGTCTTTAATGATATTTCTAAATTTTTATAATCCCGCAATGAAAAAATTATTTTTATGTTTTCTTGCTTTCTTTTCATTCGCTGTAAATGCGTTCGATGAATTTTTAATAACCGATATTAGAATTGTGGGCCTTCAAAGGGTATCAATTGGCAGTATATTTACAGCCATACCTGTAAGTGTTGGCGATAAGATGAATGAAGGAAAGGTATCCGAAATTACCAAAGCATTATTTTCTACAGCCCAATTTAATGATATTCAAATAGGCAAAGATGGCAACGCATTGATTATAAGTGTTGCTGAGCGACCATCCATATCTTCCATAGAATTAGAGGGAAACAAAGCTTTAAAATCTGAGGATCTTTTGCAAGGTTTAGAAGGTGCAGGAATATCTGAGGGTCAGGTTTATAAGCGCTCCACGCTTAATGGCATGAAGAGCGAATTGATTCGTCAATATGCCTCTCAGGGTAGATATGGTGCTGGAGTTGAAATTGAAACTATTGATAAGCCAAGAAATACAATTGAACTTAAAATTATTATTGATGAAGGTAAAAGTGCAAAAATTAAAAAAGTAAATATCATTGGCAATGAATTATTCTCAGATGATGATCTGATGCGTGGATTTGAGTTAAAAGAGGGCAAGTGGTACTCGTTTCTTTCTAATAAAGATAAATACTCAAAAGAAAAGCTGAAAGGGGATATTGAAAATTTAGAATCCTTTTATCTTGATAGAGGCTATTTAAAATTTTCTATAGAATCCTCTCAAGTTTCAGTATCTAAAGATAAGCAAGATGTGTTTATTACTTTAAGTATAAGTGAGGGAGAGCAATATAAGATTGATGAGGTAAGCGTTATCGGCGATGTTCCTCTTGATGAAGGAATATATAACCCTATTTTGGAAAGCTTAAAAGATCAAATATATTCACAAGCTCAAATTACATCTATAGAAGAGTATCTAGTTAATTTCTTGGGGAATGAAGGGTATACCTTTGCTGAGGTAACGGGGAATCCAGATATGAGCGAAGAAGCTAATAAGGTCTCACTAATTTTCTTGGTTCAGCCTGGAAATAGAACTTACGCGAGGAAGATATTATTTTCTGGAAACTATTTAACTAATGATGAGGTTCTTAGAAGAGAGATGAGGCAATTTGAAGGTGCATGGGCATCTGATAATCTTATCGAAGGCTCTAAGCTCCGCCTAGAAAGACTTGGATTTTTTAAGGAAGTTAATGTAGAAACTATCCCCGTTCCTGGAACAGAAGATCAAGTAGACATAGAGTTTACTGTAGAGGAAGAAAGCACTTCAAGTATTGGTGGATCGATTGGATATAGTGACTTTGGTATGAATTTAGGCTTAAACCTCTCCGATAATAATTATCTTGGAAGCGGCAATAGATTCAATCTCTCTATTAATAAAAGCGTCTACCAGGAAGCCTATAATATTTCATTCTTTGATCCGTATTTCACTATGGATGGGGTTAGTAGGGGTTATAGTCTTTATTACCGCGTAACAGATTATGGAGAGTATAACGTTGCAAATTATTTAACTAACTCTATGGGCGGCGGTGTTCAATTTGGTTACCCAATCAGTGATACAACTAGAATTGGTTTAAATCTTAATTTTGATAACACTGATATTGATCCTGGTTCATTGCCTTCAAGGGAAATCGCAGACTTTTTGGCCTCTGAAGGAACGGTTTTTGATGTATTTAAAGCTCAGGCAGTTTGGTCTAAAATGACTTTAAACAGAGGTATGTTCCCGACGTATGGTTCATCTACAGACGTTATGTTGCAAGTCACCATACCTGGAAGCGATCTAACTTACTTTAAAACTAATATCAAACAAAAATTTTACCGCCCGCTTGGCTTTGCAAATCTAGTTTTTGGCTTTGATGGTGAATTGGGCTACATAGGGACATATGGAGATACCGAGAAAACTCCATTTTTTGAAAATTTTTATTCAGGTGGGCCTCGATCTATTCGTGGTTTTGAGTCCAATACACTTGGACCAAGAGTGACTCCTGCTCCATGCTATGAATTTGATGCCAAGACTGGGGAGTGCCCATTAATAATTGATACTGATTTTGATGGCATCCCAGACTCCATTGCTCAAAACCCATATGGGTATCAGCAAGTTAGAGATCCTATTGGCGGAAACTTATTGGTTGAGGGTAGTCTCCAACTCATTTTCAAGCTACCTATGGTTGAAGACCAAAGGTCTATGAGATCAGCCTTTTTTATTGATTTTGGTAATGTTTTTTCTACTGATTGCCAGTCATACCAGCTCAATTGCTACGAACCCTCTATAGATGAATTAAAGTATTCTGTAGGTGTTGGGGTAACTTGGATTACAGGGTTTGGACCTATGAGCTTTAGTTTCTCTCAACCATTTAATGATGGTATATACGACAGAACTGAAGAGTTTCAGTTTACTATTGGTACTGTGTTTTAGTGATTCAATATTAGTTAGTGTTTTTTATCTCAATTCATATAAAATGTAACGACAATTTAAAGGGTTTAAAATGAAAAAATTATTATTAGTACCAGCGTTATTAGTTTCCTTTCTAGCATCAGTATCAGCTTTTGCAGTTGAAGGTCTTGCAGTCATAGACATGAGAACAGCTGTTTTAGCAACTCAAGTATCTAAAGCTACTTTTACAGCTCTTGAAGAAGAGAGTGAATATGCTGGAAATGTTGAGCAAGCACAATTATTACAAGCTGATCGCCAAGCCATTGCTGAGAAACTTCAAAAAGATGGTGAAACTCTTTCACAGGCTGAAATTGCTCAGATGCAAAAAGATATTCAGGATAAATCTAAGGACTTAGAATTTATTGTTGGCAAAATTCAAGCTAAGCAAAATGATACAGCTGAAAAGGTTTTTAACGACCTGAATCCATCATTGCAAAAAATACTATCAGAGCTTATTGCTGCAAAAGAAGTTAAAGTTTTACTTGGTAGAGACCAAGTTCTATTTGCTGATGCTGCTTTGGACCTAACAGATGATGTAACTTCTATGTTGGATGTAGCTGCAGCAGACGGCGCAGACAAAAAATAAGTTTGTCAGGGCACTCGTATAGCCTGCAAGATTTAGCCTCAGAAGTTAATGGACGGCTGGTAGGTGAGCCATCTACTGAAATTCATTCCATTTCAACCATACAAAATGCATCTTCTGGATGCATTTCTTTTTTAGCGAACCCAAAATATAAAAAGTTTCTCTCAGACACCCAAGCCTCCGCTGTCATTATTGGTCCGGAGAATGAGTCTGACTTGAGAGGCTCAGGAATTATTGTAGATGATCCTTATGCCGCTTATGCAATCATATCTTCTATGTTTGTCATTTTTAAAAATCCTTATGAAGATATGCAGAAGAACTTTGCCGTGCATGAATCCTCGATCATTCATGATTCTGCAATTCTTGGTCCCAATGTTTACATCGGGCCTAATTGCATCATAGGAGCTAACTCAATTATTCATGCAAATTGCTCTTTAGTCATGAACGTGGAGGTAGGAAAAAACTCGATAATACATCCCAATAGTGTCCTAGGTTCTGATGGTTTTGGTTATGCTCCGAATCATCCAGGGTATGTAAAAATTGAGCAACTTGGAAAGTTGATTGTAGGTAATTCTGTTGAGATAGGCGCTAGCTGCACAATTGACAGAGGGGCGATTGATCATACGGAGATTCATGATGGAGTAAAACTCGATAATCAGGTTCATATTGCTCACAATGTTATCTTGGGAAAAAATTCAGCCATAGCTGCATCATGTGCAATAGCCGGATCAACTGTAATAGGTGAAAATTTACAAATGGGTGGTTTATCTGGAATTCTAGGACACCTTGAGATTTGTGATAATGTTTTAATAGGGGCGCACACCCTGATCACAAAAAATATAACTGATCCGGGTGATTATGTCGGTATAATGCCCGCCCAAGAGAAAAAAGACTGGGCAAAATCATCAGTCTTTATTAAAAAAAGGAATGATAAATGAACCATGATTTTTCAGAGATTCTAAAGCATCTTCCTCACAGATATCCTTTTTTATTTGTTGATAAAATTGTTTCTGTCGAGCTGGGTAATACCATTCATGCTCAAAAAAATGTCTCCATTAATGAAGACTTTTTTAATGGACATTTTCCCAATAAACCAGTCATGCCAGGTGTCTTAATTATTGAAGCAATGGCTCAAGCAGCTGGTATTCTTGGCTTTATGACCATGAAAAAAACTCCTGAAGAGGGCAGCATTTATTACTTTGCAGGAGTGGATAAAGTCAGATTTAAGCGTCCAGTTCAGCCTGGTGAGATTATTAATCTTCGTGCGACAATTCGATCTGAGAAAAGAGGTATTTGGAAATTTGATTGTTCGGCTGATGTCGATGGTAATAAGGTATGCGAAGCAACAATTTTGTGTGCCGATCGTGAAAAGTAAAATAAAATGAACTCAGTCATTGATCCATCTGCAAATATACATGAATCCGTAAAAATTGGACCTTTTTGCATGATAGGTCCAAATGTTACTATCGGACCAAACTGTGTATTGCACTCTCATGTGGTAATTAAAGGCCGAACTACGATTGATGAAGATAATGTTTTTTACCAATTCTCAACCATTGGTGAAGATACACCTGACAAGAAATATGCTGGTGAGGATACTTCCTTAGAAATAGGTAAAGCAAATATTTTCCGAGAAGGAGTAACAGTTCATAGGGGGACTATTCAGGACAAGCACAAGACTGTCATTGGAAATGGTAATTTATTGATGGCATATTCACATGTTGGCCATGATTGCGAAGTTGGAGATAACAATGTTTTTGCTAATACAGCTGGTCTTGCTGGGCACGTTAAGCTCGGTAATCACGTCACTTTAGGTGCGGTTACATTAATTCATCAGTTCTGTCATATTGGTGATTTTTCATTTACAGGTCTAAATACTATTATCACAATGGATGTCCCAGCCTTTGTTAAGGTTGCCGCGAATCCAGCAAGACCAATTGGATTAAATTCAATTGGAATGCAGCGCAATAATTTTGATGTTGATACGATTAATTTAATCAAGAAAGCCTATAGAATTATTTATCGCAAAGGTTATTCATTAGAAGATGCAGTCAAACAATTGCATGCTTTAAATCGTCAAGCTAATCCTGCGCTGGATACCTTTATTAATTCTATTGAAAACTCTCAAAGAGGCTTATTGCGATAGGTGTCCAGAAAAAAGTTAAAGATAGGCATCATTGCTGCTGAGCACTCAGGAGATAGATTAGGTGCCAATCTTCTCAGATCGTTAAAAAATCTTGATGAAGTTGAGATTTTTGGTTTGGGTGGGCCGGAAGTGAACTCCCTTGGTATTTCTACTCCGGATGGAGTAAATCACCAAGATTTACAAGTAATGGGGCTAGTGGATCCTTTGCTTAAGCTACCAAAATTACTCTCCATTAGAAAAAAACTCTTCACACTCTTTTCAAATCAAAAGATTGATATTTTTATTGGCGTTGATTCTCCTGACTTCAACATGTTTTTCCATAAAAAATTAAATGGTCGTGGTATTAAAACTGTGCAAGTGGTCAGTCCTTCCGTTTGGGGCTGGAGAGAAAATCGAATTAAAGCCATTGGTTCATACATAGATTTAACAATGTGCTTATTTCAATTTGAGCATGAGTATTATTTAAATAAAGGGATGAATAGCTTTTTTTTAGGACATCCATTTAGTCATTTAAAACCAAGTGTCTCAGAAGACGTATTAGAAAAATATGAATTAAATAGCTCACAAGATTTTATATGCATCTTGCCTGGCAGCAGAAAAAGTGAGATTCTGCATATGATGCCGATTTTTATCCAGGCTGCTGAAAGAATTTTTGCCTCAAACCCCAATGCATTTTTTTTAATTCCGGCAGCTAACGATGAGCTCAAAGCATTAATTCAAAATACCCTTGACCAAACCCTACTTAACTACCAACTCACTTCTTCAACAGCTAAGGATTATTTAAGCGTATCAAAGGTATCGATTGTGACATCAGGGACGGCATCTCTTGAGGCTGCAGTTCTTGGCTCCTTGCCAATTATTTGCTACAAAACTAACCCGTTTAATTATGCGGTTTTAAGCAGGATGATTAAAACTCCATTTATTGGCTTGCCTAACCTTCTTTTGCAGCAGCCTCTATTTCCTGAGCTTGTTCAGCATGAGCTGACTTCTGAAGCAATTGAGCACCATTATCAAAATTTATCTTTAGACCCTCTTCAGTATCAATCCCAGTTAGAGGAGATGAATGCAGCGATGCATGGAGAAGGCTTTGAGGAAGCAGCTCGTTTGCTCTTGTCCCTTTGATCATAGCTGGTGTGGACGAGGTTGGACGAGGTTGTTTAGCTGGACCAGTAACAGCCGCCGCCGTAATACTTCATCGCCCAATCTCAGGCCTTACAGACTCGAAGAAGCTTTCAGCAAAGAAGAGGATGCAACTCTCAGCAATTATTCAGCAAGATGCATCATTCAGCTTTGGGCACGTTCAAAATGATGAAATTGATGAAATTAATATCCATCAAGCTACATTGAAGGCCATGCATGAGGCTATAATAAATTTACCCATTACTCCTGATTTAGTTTATGTTGATGGAAAATTTATCCCAAATGTTGAGATGAATTGTGAGGCAGTGATTGGCGGTGATATGTTAATTTCGGAGATATCAGCTGCTTCTATTATTGCCAAGGTTTATAGAGATGAGATCATGACAGAACTTGATAAAAAATTTCCAGTATACGGATTTGCCAATAATAAAGGCTATGGCACTGCTCAACATTTAGCTGCACTAAAAAAATCAGGATACACAAACTTTCATAGACTTTCCTTTAAAGGAGTCATTGTTTAATGATGAAACCTTCATTTGTTCATCTGCGGGTTTCTTCTGAATATAGTATTTCTAGAGGCCTATTAAGGATTAATGAAATCATCGAAAGAGCTGTAAAGCTAAAGATGCCAGCTGTTGCATTAACAGACCTAAACAATATGTTTGGAATGGTTAAATTTTTTAAGAAAGCTGAAAGCGCAGGGATTAAACCTATTGCTGGCACTATTCTCAACCTTAATCCTGAGGATGGTTTTGAGGGAGAAATACTGTGTCTTGCAAAAAATAATGCAGGACTTAAAACCTTAATGGGATTAATTTCAACGGCTCAGTTACAGCAAAAAAATGGAAAAATTACCCTTTCATTCGAAGAGTTGCTAGGTTGTGTAGGTAACGTCATTATTATTGCTGGGGGAAGCAATTCCTATATTTTCCAATTATCAAAACATCAGAAATTAACAGAATTAGAGCAAGAGCTCAAAAAATTTCAACGAGCTTTTGGCGAAGATTTTTGCATTGAATTACAGAAAGTTGGGAAAGAGTATGAGGAAGAATTCATTCAAACCATATTGCCCCTGGCTTCAGCCTTAAATATCCCAGTTTTAGCTACAAATGATGCTATGTTTTTGCAGCAAGAGGACTTTGATATACATGAGACGAAAGTTTGCATTAATACCGGCAAGACTCTTAATGACCCGAATAGAGAAAAGCTGTATACCTCAGAGCAGTTTTATAAATCATCAACAGAGATGACTAATTTATTTAAAAAGTATGGTGCTAATACTTTAATATCAAATACCTTTCATATTGCGCAAAAATGTAATGCTTCTTTTGTAACAGATCAATATTTCTTGCCTGAATATCCTGTTCCAGAAAAACATGACTTTAATTCGTTTCTTTCTGAGCTCTCCAATCTCAAATTACAGGAAATCATCAGCTCTTATAGCCCAAGCCAACAAACCAAATATCAAGAACGCCTTGATTACGAATTAAAGCAAATTCATGCAACAGGATTTTCCAGTTATTTCTTAATAGTTGCAGATTTTATCCAGTGGTCCAAAGACAATGATGTCCCAGTGGGTCCAGGCAGAGGCTCAGGCGCAGGCTCACTTGTTGCTTTTGCATTGGGAATTACAGCTTTAGACCCAATTGAGCATAACCTTCTTTTCGAGAGATTTATTAACCCTGAAAGAATTTCAATGCCTGACTTTGATATTGATTTTTGTATGGATAAACGAGACAAAGTTATTGACTATGTAGGCCAAAAATATGGAAGGAATGCTGTATCTCAAATTGCAACATTTGGTACCATGGCTGCAAGGGCAGTTGTTAGGGATGTGGCTAGAGCACTTGGAAAGCCATACGCCCTTGGTGATAGAATTTCAAAAATGATTCCTTTTATTCCTGGAATGACATTAGACAAGGCTATTTCTTCACAGCCCATATTTAAAAAAATGATTCAGGATGAAGCTGAAGTTTCTGAGATCATTGATTTAGCTTTTAAGCTTGAAGGCATAGCAAGAAATGTTGGAAAGCATGCCGGCGGAATTGTTATTGCTCCTGGATCCATTGCAGATTTTTGCCCAACTTATTTTGATCCGCAGTCTGATTCTACGATGACGCAATTTGATAAGGATGATGTGGAAACTATCGGCTTAGTTAAGTTCGACTTTTTAGGCCTCAGAACTTTAACTGTTATTGATAGATCAATTAAAACAATTAACGAATATTTACTTTCTGAGAATAAGGCTCCGTTGGATTTATATTCTTTATCGCTTGATGATCCAAAAGTATTTGAGTTACTTGCTTCAGGGCGAACTACTGCTGTATTCCAGCTAGAATCAACTGGCATGCGTGAGTTAATTAGAAGGTTACAGCCAACTAAATTTGAAGAAATTGTGGCGTTGCTTGCACTCTATCGGCCAGGTCCGCTTGAATCAGGCATGCATGATGAGTTCGTGGATAGAAAGCACGGGAAGAGCAAAGTAACTTATCCTCATGAATTACTGGCTCCGGTGCTCTCAGAGACTTATGGAGTGATTCTTTATCAAGAACAGGTAATGCAGGCTGCTCAGGTACTGGCGGGATACTCTTTGGGTCAAGCAGATATCTTACGACGCGCAATGGGAAAAAAGAAAATTGAAGAAATGGAGCAGCAACGCCAGATCTTTGTAGATGGATGCGCTGCCAATGACATCAAAAAAATAACAGCAGAAAAAATCTTTGACTTAATTGAAAAGTTTGCAGGCTATGGGTTTAATAAATCTCACTCAGCAGCTTATGCGATGCTTTCATATCAAACAGCTTACTTAAAAACATATTTTCCTGAACACTTTATGGCGGCGGTCCTATCTACTGAGTTAGGCAACACCGATAAAATTAATACTTTGGTTAATGAGTGCAAAGAATTAAAAATTAACGTTTTAACCCCCAATATTGAAACAAGCAATAAGTTCTTTAATGTGAATGAGGATCTTGCAATTAAATATGGTTTAGGGGCTATCAAGGGAGTAGCTGACTCATTTATTGATCATGTTTTAGAGGTCAGAAAAAAACAGTCCTTTAAAGATCTCTTTGATTTTACAAAAAAAGTAAACGTTCGCTTGGGCGGCAAGAAATCTATCGAGGCTTTAACCAAGGCAGGGGCATTTGACGAGCTTGCTCCTTCTAGATCTGTGGCTCTGGCTTGTATGGAGGATATGGTAAGAGAGGGACAAAAGAACAGCACACAGATTGCTGGTACATCAGATTTATTTGCTTCGATGGAAGAAACATTTGATCCATATGCTAAATATGTCAATGTGAAAGAGTTATCCCAAGAAGATTTATTGAATCATGAGAGAGATGCATTAGGTTTTTATTTTTCAGGCCACCCAGTTAAAGCTATTGAAGGAATTATCAGTGGATTGCGCTCTCATACCATCGGAGAAATAGCTGATCAAATGAACAGAGTAAAGGTAGTTGGGTTGCTGAATTCATTTAGACAAATTAGAGATCGTTCTAATAAACAGGTTGCTTTTATAAGTTTTGATGACGGAACTGGGACAATGGAAGGGATTGTTAGCACTGATGTTTTAGAAAAAAATCACTTATTATTAAAAACAAATTCTATTTTAGTGTTTGCTGGTTCGGTTGAGAAAGATGACTATCGCTCAAAAGAACTTAACCGCAGAATGTATAAAATGAAAGTTGGAAGTGTGACCTCTCTTGAAGGTCAGATGAGCCAAGCGAATAAGGTAATGCTCATAGACGCTCGAGAACTCACAAATGATTCTATTCAGGGTGCTATGACAGACCTTAAAGGATTAAATGGTGGTTTTTGGCAAGCAGGGCATTGCAAAGTCCACTTAAAAATATCTCATAATGGTTCAGAAGCTATAATAGAATTAGGAAATGAATATCAGTTGATTCCCTCCACTGATAACATTAAATTATTGAAAGGGTTATTTGGCGACGGAACCATTACTATAAATTAACAATGAGCATCACGATTTTAGATTTTGAAAAACCAATAGCAGAAGTCTCCAGTAAGATTGAGGCTCTTCAGTTAGCAGCTTCAGATAATCCCGAGCTTCTTCCGCAAATTGATAAATTAAAGACTCAGGAAATTAGCTTAAGAAAGAAAATATATTCAAAACTGACAACGTGGCAAAAGGTCCAGGTTGCGAGACACCCCAATCGTCCTCACACACTTGATTTTATTGAGCGAATTTTTGATGAATTTGAAGAGCTGCATGGAGATCGTCAGTTTGGTGATGATGCTGCCCTGGTTGGTGGCATTGCTAAGCTTGAGGGCATGCCTGTAATGATTATTGGCCATGAAAAGGGTAGAGGCACTGATGAGAAGGTCAGAAGAAACTTTGGAATGCCTCAGCCTGAAGGGTATCGGAAAGCAAAGCGCTTAATGCAGTTAGCAGCAAGATTTGATATGCCTGTTATCACCTTTATCGATACAGCTGGAGCTTATCCTGGGGTTGAAGGAGAAGAGAGAGGTCAAAGTGAGGCAATAGCAACAAATTTAGCTCTTATGTCGAGCTTAGGCACTAAAATTCTTGTTGTTGTTACAGGCGAAGGAGGTTCTGGAGGTGCTTTAGCCCTAGGCGTGGGTGATCACGTAGCTATATTAGAATATGGCACGTATTCGGTTGCTTCACCTGAAGCTTGCGCATCAATAGTATGGAGAGATTCAGATAAAGCAGCTGATGCCGCCGCCGCAATGAAAGTAGGAGCTTCAGACCTAATTAAAATTGGAATTGTGGATGAAATTATTCTAGAGCCAACAGGTGGAGCACATCAAAATTTTGATGAAACCTCTTCCAATATCAAAACATCTTTATTAAAAAATATTGCTGAACTATCTAAGCTAAGCCAAGAGGAGCTATTATCCAGACGATATAATCGCCTGCTTAGCATTGGCGCCTAATTTTGCTCGACTCCAAAACTTTTTTTCATTTAATTGATCCTACTAAAAATATTATCGTTGCTTTTAGTGGAGGCGGCGATTCAACAGCTTTATTAAATTATTGCTATGAGCTGAAACAAGACAATCATCTCAAAGGATCCTTATCTGCTATTCATGTTAACCATTCAATTAGCCCTCATGCCGATTTATGGGAAATGCACTGTAAGAAATTTTGTTCTGAAAGAGATATTCCTCTGGTTTGTGAGTCTATAAAAGTAGATGGAAAAAAATCAGGATTGGAATCAGCTGCTAGGCAGGGAAGGTATGAGGTGTTTAAACAAAATATATCCTCAAGCGATCAATTACTATTAGCTCATCATGCAGATGATGTGGCAGAAACTTTAATGTTTCGATTGTTCAGAGGCACTGGAATTGATGGTCTTAGCGGCCCAATAAAGAGTCGTAAGCTAGGAGAGGGTATATTGCTAAGACCCTGGCTAGATTATTCAAAATCAATTCTTATTAGTTACTTAGTTGATAGAGAACTTCATTATATTGAAGATGAGAGCAATGCCTCTAACAATCAAGATAGAAATTTTATTCGTAACGAAATTTTACCCCTTGTCTCTAAGAGATGGCCGAATGCGAACTCTCAAATCCAACAAACATCTTCAATTATTGCGCAGCATTTAGATGTTCATGAAAAATTAATATATGCCCAATTTCCAGATACTTTGTTTGAACCCAGCCTAAGCATTGAGTCCATTAAAAATCTTGATGAAGCAATGCGCAATGAAGTCATAAGGCATTGGATTAAGAATAATAATGTTGCTGTTCCTAATAAGAAAATTCTTCAAGAAATCACTAAAGCCTTTATCCATGCTCAGCCTTCAACCAAGACACTGGTGGAATGGTCGCGAGCAGACAAGGCTCAGAGTGGAGGAGTCCTCACATTTGCAGATGGCGATTTGATCATAAATAATAAATAATAAGTAACCGGAGAAAAATATGAGCTATCAGACTTTAACTTTAGAAAAAGATAATCACGTCGCTACGATCACATTAAATCGTCCTGAGATGATGAATGCATTTAGTGAGCAATTAATTTGGGATATGGGTGAAGCAACCAAGGCGGTCAAAAATGATTCTCAAATTCGTATTCTTGTGATTACAGGCGAGGGTAGAGGATTTACTGCTGGAGCCGATCTTAGTGAGAGAGATGCATCATGGACCGATACGAAAGATGCTTTGGAGAGAGGGTACTATCCCTTTATAAAAAATATTATTGATATGCCTAAGCCGGTTATTGGCTCTATTAATGGAGCTGCAGCTGGTATTGGCGCAGCAGTGGCGATGGCTTGTGATTTAAGAATCATGGCCAAAGAGGCATACATTATGTCTGTATTTAGCAATATAGCCCTTGTCCCTGATGGAGGTTTAAGCTTTCTATTGACTCGAGAAATTGGCTACAGTCGCGCTTTAGAGTATGCAATAGAAGCCAAGAAAATATCAGCAGACGAGTGCTTAAATCTTGGAATAGCTAACAAAGTTGTTGCGCTAGATCATTTGAAAGAAGCCACAATGGAGTGGGCTCATCACTTGTCTAAAAGATCCCCACAAGCATTAGCTAACACCAAGAAATTAATGAGGCAGGCAGTAACACAATCTTATGATGAGGTATTTGCTGAAGAAGCTAATATTCAGCAATCAATTTTTGGCAACGAAGAGAATCTTGAGGGTGTGACAGCCTTTTTTGAAAAAAGAGAACCTAATTTTAAGTAATAAGTTTATTTAGGCCCGAAATGATGGCCTGAAAAGATGCTTTAACTGTATTGCCATCCATTCCTGCACCCCATTCATTTTTTCCATTTAAAGTGAGCTCAATAAATGCAGCTGCTTTAGCATCTGCGCCCGATGTTACAGAGTGCTGATGATAATCAGATACAGAAATTGATTCATTAAAATGTTCATTAATGGCAGACACGAAAGCTTCAATTGGACCGCCGCCTTTGCCATTAATAACTATAGCTTTACCTGCCACGTTTAAAGTAATTTCAATATTATCTGAAGATATGCCTGAGCTATCTTCGGCAGATGATAATGAATAGTTGTCTAGTTGAAATTTTCCTGAGACCGTAAGATAGTTTTTATCGAACACCTCCCATATCTCCGATGACATGACTTCTTTGCCTGTCTCGTCTGCGACCTTTTGAACTTTCTCACTCAAATTAATTTGTAATCGCCTTGGCAAAGATATTCCATGATCTTTTTCTAAAATAAAAGCAATCCCACCTTTTCCAGATTGAGAGTTAATTCGAACAACTGCCTCGTAGGAACGGCCTAAGTCAGATGGATCAATCGGAAGATATGGAACTGCCCATTGCGGCTCATTCGATTGAGACAACGCATGCAAACCTTTTTTAATGGCATCTTGATGCGAGCCAGAAAAGGCAGTAAAAACTAGGTCTCCTGCGTAAGGATGACGAGGATGGACTGGTAATTGATTGCAGTATTCAACTTCTCTAATGACTGAATTGATATCAGAGAAATCTAATGTTGGGTCAACGCCCTGAGTTAAGAGATTTAATGCCAATGTAACAATATCTACGTTACCTGTTCTTTCACCATTGCCAAAGAGTGTTCCTTCAACCCTATCTGCCCCTGCCATGAGACCAAATTCAGATGCAGCAACAGCAGTGCCTCTATCATTATGAGGATGCAAGGACAAAGAAATATTATTACGTTCTTTAAGGTTATTGTTCATCCATTCAATTTGATCCCCGTAAATATTGGGAGTTGCCATTTCAACTGTTGCAGGCAAGTTGATGATTATTTTTTCTGATGAGGAGTCTTTTAATATTTCAACCACGGAATCACAGACATCTGCAGCAAACTCTAGTTCAGTTCCAGTAAAGCTTTCGGGAGAGTACTCAAACATCCATTTGGTATTTGGTTTTTGATCTGCTAATTTTTTAACTAAGTTTGCACCATCAAGTGCAATTTTTTTGACACCCGCTTGATCTTGATTGAAGACAACTTTGCGTTGGAGCGTCGAGGTAGAATTATAAAAGTGGACAATAGCCTGAGGTATTCCTTCGAGGGATTCAAATGTTCTTTCAATAATATGATCTCTTGCTTGAGTTAGCACCTGAATTGTCACGTCTGAAGGGATCTGCTTTTCTTCAACCAACCATCTAACAAACTCAAAATCAGTTTGTGATGCAGCAGGAAAACCAACTTCAATTTCTTTAAAACCAAGATCACAAAGCAATTTAAACATTCGCTTCTTTCTATCATGACCCATTGGCTCTATCAGAGCTTGATTTCCATCACGCAGGTCAACAGAACACCATTTTGGTGCTGATTGAATTACCTGATTTGGCCACTGCCTATTTTTAAGAGGAATCGGCTCAAAAGGTTTGTATTTCTTTGTTAAATCTTTCATGATTGATATTCTGATGTTATCAAATAAATCTCAATATATTTTGTCTAAAATTGGCATTCCACTCTATCAAGATAATACAAAATCTTTAATAGAACAGGAAAGCGCCATACATTTTTATCAAAAGGACAGTATTCTAACATTACATCTTATTTCTGTTGATAAATACTCCGAAAAAGAGATAAATCTACTAGAAGCAATTATGGCCTCCATGAAAGGCGAGCAAGCATCTGAATCGCATGGAGAATTCACTTTTGTAGAAGGTGACAGTGTGAGATGTGAAAAAATTCTTAATAATAGCCATCCAATTAAAGCAACATTAGTATTTTTTGATACTAAGTTGCTCTCCACTGATGCCAACTGCATTGAATCCCCGCCATTAATTGATATGTTAAGTGACCCGACGCTGAAGAAAAATCTCTGGGCTCAAATTAAGCTTCTAGATACCTAAATTTCATGAGGATTAGACCTTCGAGCTCCGATGATCTTGCAACAATTTTAATCATCGAAAGCTTAACCAATAAGATTCCATGGACAGAGCAGCAGTTCTTATCTTCTGCTGAAGTTGGTCATCACTCTGTGGTTATAGAGGAAAAAGAGGGCGTAGTCGGTTTTGCAATTTATTCGCCAATTGTTCCAGAATCTCATTTACTAAACATTGCAATCACACCTTCAAATCAAGGCCGAGGCCTTGGAAGACAGTTACTCCAAAAAGTAATTCTTCAGAATCAATTGTTGGGAGTAAAATCTTTAACTTTAGAGGTCAGGGTGTCGAATAATTCCGCCATCAGCCTCTATGAGAGTGAAGGCTTTTTAAAAGATGCTATCAGACCAGATTATTACAGCGGAGTCGTCAGGGAAGATGCTCTATTAATGAGCTTGTTAATTAAATAATTTTCTTTAATTCTGCTTCTATTGCAGCTCCACCATCTTTAGGAGCAAACCTCTTCACCACTTCACCATTTTTATTAACAAGGAACTTGGTAAAATTCCATTTAATAGATTCGGTGCCCAAGATTCCCGGGGACTCATGTTTTAAATGCTTAAAGAGAGGGCTGGCATTTTCGCCATTCACTTCGATCTTATCAAACATTTTGAAAGAGACGTTAAAAGTAAGGTCACAGAAAGATTGAACTTCTTCGTTTGTTCCAGGCTCCTGGCCTCCAAACTGATTACACGGAAACCCTAAAACTTCTAGCCCTTGTTCTTTGTATTTATCAGAGAGATTCTGCAGATCTTTATACTGAGGTGTAAAGCCACATTTACTGGCAACATTAACTATTAACAAGGTTTTACCTTGAAATGAGCTCAAATCAATATCGTTTAATTGAATATCTTTAACACTTAGGTTGTATAAATCACTCATTTTTTTTCCATAATAATTTTCAATCTATTATAGATAATAAAAAAGATATAATCATGGAATGTTTCTTTTCTATCTTAATAAATAATGGAATTACGCTGGAAATCATATGCTCTGCTAACCAAGCAAGAGCTTTATGCTGTTATGCACCTCCGACAGCAAGTTTTTGTATTAGAACAAAATTGTCCATTTATTGATGCAGATTTAAACGACGAGCTTAGCGATCATTTGCTCGGCTACCAGGGTAGTGAGTTAATAGCATATGCACGTTTAGTAGAACCAGGCTCATTGTATCCAGGACCTTCTATTGGTCGTATTGTTACTTCTAAGAAAGTTAGAGGGATGGGTTTTGGAAAGATCATCACACAAGCTGCGATTGATTTCAGCTCAAAGAAATATCCCAATCAAGACATCACTATTTCAGCTCAATACCGACTAATAAATTTTTATCAAGATCTAATGTTTAAGGCTGAAGGAGATGTGTATCTCGAGGATGATATTGAGCATATTAAAATGACCATTGCGCCTCCTAAACGAATGTCGATTTTCTCATTCTTACCTTTATCAATCGCAAATACAGTTTTGATCATAGGAATACTGCTAGCTATCACTATTATCGGCTCTAGTTTCATTAAAAAAATTGACTTAGATCAGTTGAATTGGATAGCAAAAATAGATGATCGTGCGATTTCTAAAGGAAAGTATGAGTCCTACTTGGATTCGGTGGCTCAATCTCGCAAATCAGGCCTTATTGCTTCGGACGCCGAAAATATTCTTGAGAGAATGATTGATGAGGAGCTTCTTATTCAAAGGGCAGTAGACCTCGGGATGTTAGAGAATGACTCAGAGCTGAGGAGTATTATCATTCAAAAAATGATCAGTTCCATTATCGCTGAGACAAAAAACGTAAGATTTTCTCAACAAGATCTACAAACTTTTTTTGTCGAGAATAAAGATTTCTTTGCCCCTAGTCCAAAACTTCATTTACTTAAACTTAGCTTTCCCGGAGTGAATGCAGCACAGGCCGATAAAGCCAGGCAAATGATCCTTGCTGGCGATCTCGTGTCAGCCAAACAACTTGCTGAGACTGATGTTATTCAACTGCCAAATACCTTATTGCCTGCAACAAAAATTAGAGAATACATAGGCCCCTTGCTAACTCAGGAAGCTCTTAAGCTTAATGATGGAGAGATAAGTCAGATTATTGCTTCAGAGAATCAACTTCATCTTTTAATCGTCGTTAAAAAATTACGCGAGTCTGCAGGGTCCTTTGAAGAGATGTATGAAGAGATTGAATCAGAATTTATTCGCCAAAAAGGTGAAGAGATGCTTGATGAATACTTATTAGATTTAAGGAACTGGTATGACGTTGTAAAAGCAAATGATTTATAAAAAATTACTTTGTTGCAGTTTACTTATTCTTTGTTCTATTTTTTCTGAGGCACACAATCGCAGTGAGTCCTATTCAAAGTTTAATTTAACTTCTAATGAGCAGGGCATGGCGATACAAGTTACCGGCTCAATTAAACAAGATATTTTTAATAACCTTAATCCAACAGCACACTTTCAATCCTATGAGAGTCTAGTTAACTATTTAGACAAGGCAATTAATCCAGGCAGTTCATGCAAACTAAATGAGTCAGCAGAAATTAATGAGAATATTTCATTGGGGGTATTAAAGTTTGTTTGGTCATTTCAATGCTTGCAAATACCCGAGAGTATTTCCATGTCATTATTTCAAGATTTAGGAGTTACCCATACTCACATTGCTAGAGGAGTTATTGATGGGCAATCAGTTCCTGAGTTTATGTTTGCAAGCACCCAAGACTCATGGGTGATAGGCTTGCCTGGAGAGAGCAATGTTAATCAAAGTTCATATTTTGGTTACTTTAAATCTGGTGTGCAGCATATTTTAAGTGGCTGGGATCACTTAACATTTTTATTGGGATTATTGCTTTTATTTACTGGTAGATTCTTAATTATAGCTATTACTGGATTCACGATAGGGCATAGTTTAACTTTAGGTCTGGGGGCAATGAATGTCTTGAGAGTTCACTCAGAAATCATTGAAACACTCATCGGATTCTCTATTTTATTGTTAGCTGTAGAGTATTTTCTTAAGCATGTCTTTGAGATTAATAAGCTAATCAAAAACCTTGCACTCTCATTTTGTGCTTTCCTGCCTCTCACTATCTTTGGTAGCCTTGACCCAATTTTAATTGCTGGATTAGCTTTATTTTTAACTTTTTATTTAAGCCTAACAAACCATTACTCAAACCCCTGGCTCCCTTTAATAGTGACAATATTTTTTGGTCTAATTCACGGGCTTGGATTTGCTTCCTCTATCGCAGAGTCAGGAATACCTCAAGACAGGCTTTTACCTATTATCTTGAGTTTTAATATAGGAGTTGAGGTAGGGCAATTAGCGGTGGCTTTTACTCTTTTAGCCTTTTTGAAACTTACCAAAACTTATTTTCGTTTCTCTGATTTTAATTATCTTCACGGAGCCATGGGAGCCTTTGTATTTTCAATGGGCACTTTTTGGTTTATTAGTAGGGCAATCGGCTTATGAAATTTGCAATTCCTTTATCCATGCTTCCTATTGATGAAATTAAACCCCTGGCCGTCGCAGCAGATCAAATAGGGTATGACTCTTTGGCTGTTTCTGATCATTTAATTCATCCAGAAACTTTTTCTGTGCCTTACCCTTACACCGATGATGGAAGCGTTAGGTGGGAGCCTGGAACTGATTGGCCAGATCCAATTAATACGTTATCTCTAATCGCTGGCGCGACTAAAAATATTAAGCTTTATACAAGCGTCTATGTTCTACCTGCTCGAAACCCCATGAGGGTTGCCAAAGAGATCGCAACATTAAGCGCTCTATCTGGTGGGCGATTTGATTTAGGTATAGGAATGGGCTGGATGCCTGAAGAATTTAAAGCTGGCGGTCAAGAATTTAGCAAGCGCGGCAAAAGAGCAGATGAGATGATTGAGATCATGAAACTTTTGTGGAAAGGAGAGATGGTTAGCTTTAAAGGAAATTTTTTTGAATTTGATGCCCTAGAAATGCTTCCAGCACCAAAACAGGAGATTCCAATATACGTGGGGGGTTTCTCTGAACCTGCGCTAAACAGAGCAGCAAAACATGATGGATGGATTTCTGATATGCATAGTCTGAGTGAGTTAGAAGCCTTGATGGCAAAAATACATCTAAAAAAACAAGAGTTACCAACGAAAGACAACTATGAATATATTTGCTTTAGTTGCTGGGATGCTTTTAGTTTAGAGGGATTCGGAAAAATGAAAGATTTAGGGGTAACAACCATGACAACCTACCCATGGATGCTCTATGGCACTATGAATGACGCACCCTTGAAGCAAAAAATTGAAGGCATGCAAAAATTCTATGATGAAGTGATTTGCAAGCTAACCTAACGGCAACCTGTTTAACAACCTAACTTTGAGGGCTACATAATTGCTATACTGAGGATATGAAAGTAGTTAGGCTAGTCAAATCATCCGATTTTAAAAATGTTGAACATCTTGTAAAGCATTCTGGCAAAGGCATGACTACAATGCCTAAGACTCCTCAAGAAATTAAAGAGCGAATCTCCTGGTCAGAAAAATCTAGAAATAAAAAAACGAATAAACCCAATCAAGATAGCTACCTCTTTGTGCTGGAAGACAACAATAGAATTGTTGGTTTATCTGCAATTTATACCTCTGTTTCCCTTAAGAAGCCTTCAGTATTTTTTAAAAAATCTATTTCGAAGCTTGAGTCAAAATCCTTAAATTTCACTAAAGATTTGGATGTTTTGAGTTTGCATTTGTGTAAGCAACCATATTCTGAGTTAGGCACCTTATTTCTCAAACCAGCTTTTCGTGGAAAAGGTAGAGGCTCCTTACTTTCATTTTCAAGGTTTATTTTTATGTCCGCCCATCAACAAAGGTTTGATCCAACAGCCTTCGTAGAAATTCGGGGATTTAAAAATGCAAATGATGAATCATATTTCTGGAATTCATTCAGTAATACTTTTTTTAACTTAGATTTTTTTAAAGCTGACGAGATTAGCTACATAGACAATCACTTTATTATGGAATCTATTCCTAAATATCCTTTTATTATCGAGCACATGCCAAGAAAAGTTCAGCGCGTCATTGGCAAGCCACATCCAAATGCAATGCCAGCTTATTCTTTGTTAAGAAAACAGAATTTTCGTACTAATGGCTTAATTGATGTTCTTGATGGAGGCCCTTGTCTGGAGGCTAAGATCAAAGATATCCCGCTGATTAAATCAGCAGAATTATTTCCAATTGAAATTAAACGTAATATTAATTTTGATCGCTTTGGCTTTATTGCTAATCCTGCAATAGATGCTTTTGCAGTGGTGAAAGAAAACTATGCTTTTGATAAAGATAAAAAGACACTGCTAGTTTCAGCGAAAGTGGCTCAAGCTCTAGGCCTGGAAACAGGTTCAACTGCTCAAATTAACTGATGCTTTTCTATCAGGGAAAATGGTCACCAGGAAAAGGTAAAGCCTTTAAGTCTTTCAATCCCATGAACAATGAGATTATCTGGGAGGGCAATTTTTCTAATATTCCACAATTAAAATCAGCCATTAATTCTGCTGCGAGCAGTCATCTTGAATGGTCTAAACAAACCCCTCAAAGTCGAATCAAAGTGATTAAACTTTTCTATGCTTTGCTTGAAAAAAATAAGCTCGCCATGACCAGGCTTATTGCGACAGAGACAGGGAAAACAGATGTTGACGCATCATCCGAAGTTGCTGCTACTTTGGCTAAATTAAATAATTCAATTTTGGCTTATAAAAAACGTACTGGCTCTCAACTTAATTCCATGGGTGCGATGCAGACTAAACTGAAACATGAGTCACATGGTGTGTTAGCGGTTATTGGTCCTTTCAATTTCCCATTGCATTTACCTAATGGACACATTACTCCTGCATTGATAGCCGGTAATACAATTGTATTTAAACCCAGTGAATCTACCCCTATGGTTGCAGAGTACATGATGATGTTATGGGCTGAAGCAGGATTACCAAAAGGCGTCATTAACATGGTCCATGGAGGCAAAGATATTGTTCAAGCTCTATGTAAGAATCCATTGAGCAAGGGACTGCTTTTCACAGGCAGCTATAAAGTTGGTAAACAGCTCAGTAGAATCATGGCAGAGTATCCTGAAAAAATTCTTGCATTGGAATTAGGAGGCAATAATCCTTTGGTTGTTTGGTCTACTCGAAAAATTAATGCTGCTGTGGATCTTATTTTTGAATCAGCATTTATTTCTTCGGGCCAGCGTTGCACTTGTGCACGGCGCTTAATTCTTCCTAATTCTAAAAGTGGAAAAATGATTCTGACCAACTTAAAGAAAAAGATTCAATCACTTTCTTATACCAATGAGTCCGATCTTTACTATGGGCCTTTAATCTCTCCTGCAGCCACTAAAGGATTTTTAGACTACCAAGCAAAACTCACGCAGCTAGGAGCCAAGCCTATATTGAAAGCTCGCAAGGTAAATAATTCTTTCAATTTAGTGACGCCAAGCCTGATGAATATTACCGATATGAGGAAAGTTTATGATGAAGAGAATTTTGGTCCTATGTTACAAGTGCAATTTGTAGATACATTTGAAGATGCTATTGAAGCGGCGAATAATACTAAATATGGTTTAGCGGCCGGGCTAATTTCAGATAATAAGAATTTATTTAATGAGTTTGTGGATAGGGTTAATGCTGGAGTAATTAACTTTAATTCCACAACAACAGGTGCATCAGGTGCTTTTCCGTTTGGAGGAATTGGCAGAAGCGGTAATCTGAGGCCTGCAGGTTACTATGCAGCTGATTATTGCGCGTGGCCTAAGGCATCGATTATCAAGCAACTCTAAGTGGGATATTCAGGAGAAATTAATTTTGACGGCCTGATCGGCCCAACTCATAATTATGCTGGCCTGTCGCAAGGCAATTTAGCCTCTCAAAAACATCTAAATCAGACTTCTAATCCGCAAGCGGCGGCATTGCAGGGTTTAGATAAGATGAGAATTGTTATGGAGCAGGGGATTCCCCAAGGTCTCTTCTTGCCTCATGAGCGACCCAATCTTATAACTCTGAGAGGCCTTGGATTTGGAGGCACTGACGAAGAGGTGATAAGTAGAGTTGCCAAGCAAGACCCAGCTTTATTAAAAAATGTTTATTCCGCTTCATCGATGTGGGCTGCAAATGCTGCAACATTTTCTCCTAGCATTGATAGTTATGATCAAACAATTCACATTACCCCAGCCAACTTAAACACCATGTTCCATCGATCTATTGAGCCTGAATTTACAAAGATGCAACTTCAGCTTATGTTTGGATCAATTGCCAAGATTCATGATCCTGTATCTAATATTTCTGGGTATGGAGATGAAGGTGCTGCCAATCATCTCAGGGTTACCGCACAGCACTTAAAACCCGGTTTTCAAATTTTTGTTTATGGCAATTCAGCTTTTGAGAGCAATCAAGGTGTCATTGCTCGTCAGGCGCAAGAAATATCTCAAGCCGTGGCTGCTCAACACCAGCTTGATCCAGATTTAACCCTGTTTTTAAAACAAAATAATTTAGCCATAGAATCTGGAAGTTTTCATAATGATATTGTGAGCCTGGCAAACGAAGAGGTATTTATTTTTCATCAAGAAGCGTTTGCTGATAGAGTTGAACTTGAGCGAGTTTTACATCATTTAAAAGAACACGTAAAAGGCTTTCACCCAATTGAAATTCTCTCGTCAGATATTTCTTTAGATGATCTAGTATCCAGTTACCTACTTAATTCTCAACTCATTACATTGAAAAATAATCAGATGATGATGTTGCTCCCAGAAGAAGTGCAGAATCACTCGAATTGCATGCGATGGTTAGATGAAATTAAATCCTCCTCCCCAATTAAGCTCATTGAATTTGTAGATATCCGTCAAAGCATGATGAACGGGGGAGGCCCTGCCTGCCTTAGATTTAAAGCCGTTGTGAATGACGAAGAATTTAGTCAAGTAAATCAAAAATTTCTTTTAAATCCAAAAAAACTAATGGATTTAAGATCTCTTATTAGCAAGCATTACAGGGACAATCTAAGCCCTGAAGATTTGATGGATATACAGTTAATGGAAGAGTCTTATACATTCTTAGATGAGCTCACTCAATTGCTAGATTTAGGCTCTATTTACCATTTCCAAAAAACTTAAAATGAGTCGGATGTATGTTTAATCTGCGACGTTTATCAAGATATTTGATAGAATCCCTTATCAATCCATATTGCAGTGAAGATTGATTAAATTTTTTTTTGGGGAAAGAAATTGTTTAATAAAATAAAAGAGTTTTTTAGGGTACTGGGTGAGCTGAGATACTTGATTCCAGTCATGCGTTACAAATTTCCAGATCCTGAAGATCAAGCTTCATTAGCTCATACTTTTCAAGCAACCACAGACAAATTTTCTGAAAGACCGTTTTTGCATTTCGAGAATGAAATGTGGACTTACGGACACACAAACAAAGCAGCCAATAGTCTGGCAAGGTATCTTGTTTCAACTGGCGTGAAGCATAGCGATAGAGTTGTGTTGTTTATGGAGAATCGACCAAGCTTTGTTATTACTTTATTAGCTCTAAATAAAATTGGCGCAATAGGCGTTTTAATTAATACCAGTCTAACTGGCGATCCATTGATGCACTGCATTAATTCATCTGATTCTGTTAAATGTATTGTTGGGGCAGAACGAGCAGATGCTTTAGAGGATGTCTTGGATCAAATTAACATTACTAAACAAGAAGATTTTTTATGGGCTGAAGATACTGCCGAGTACTCTCTTCCAGGCTGGGCTATTGATCTTAAGGCTCAACTAGATCTTTCTAACGATCAAAATTTAGAAGAAACAAATTCAGTCAAAGCAAAGGATGTGGCTTGTTATATCTTTACATCTGGCACTACCGGAGTTCCAAAGGCAGCTATCTGCCCCAATCAGAAACTTATGGCAGCTTCAATTAATATTAAGATGGCCGGTTATCGTATTGATGAGACAGATTGCATGCACAACAGCCTGCCTCTCTATCACTCAACTGGTTTGATGCTAGGGCTTTGTGCAGTCATTCAAGCTGGAGCTTCAACTTTTATCAAAAGAAAATTTTCAGCCTCCTCATTTTGGGATGAGGTGCAGCAATATAATACAACTGCCCTTGTTTATATTGGAGAGCTTTGCAGGTATTTAGCCAACACAGAGCCAACACAAGCAGAGCAAAATAATCCTTTAAAAGTTATGGTTGGAAACGGCCTAAGGCCTGATGTTTGGGATATATTCAAAGATAGATTTGGGGTTGATAGGATTGTTGAAATATATGGGGCAAGTGAAGGCAATGCTCTTTTTATGAACCTATTAAACAAGGATAAAACCATTGGCATGACCAATGCCCAAGTAGCTTTAATTGAATACGACGTTGCTGAAGATAAAATTATTAAAAATGAAGATGGGACGTGTAAAAAAATAACTACCCATGATCCTGGGTTATTGATTGTTTTTATATCACCGAATTCTGTTTTTAATGGTTACACAGATGCTCAAGCCACAGAAAAGAAAATCTTAAGAGATGTATTTGAAGAGGGCGATGCTTGGTTTAATACTGGAGACTTAATTAAAACAGTTGACGTTGGGTACTCATTAGGAAAAGTACACTACCAATTTGTTGACAGGATAGGAGATACTTTTAGGTGGAGATCTGAGAATGTTTCAACCAATGAAGTTGGTGAAATATTAAATGGGTACAAAGATGTCAACATGTCCAATGTTTATGGAGTTCAAGTTCCAGGTTGTGAGGGCAGAGCAGGGATGGCAGCTTTTAGCCTTGAAGATTTTGGTAGCTTTGATTGGCAAGAATTTTCTCAATACGTGGAGAGCAATCTCCCCAAATATGCCCGCCCAGTTTTTATTAGAATTATTCAAGAAATGGATACTACAGGAACTTTCAAGCTGAAAAAAAATGATCTTCGAGATGAGGCTTTTGATCTGAGTAAAGTCAGCGATAAAGTTTATTGCTTAAAGCCCAATTCAAGTGACTATGTCGCACTTGATAACGAATGGCTCGAAGTGATTAATTCTGAACAGGCCGGTTACTAATAATTAATTTTAAATGGAGACTCTTATGAGTAAGAAGAATTTTGATGTCGTGGTTTATGGTGCAACGGGTTTTACTGGAAAGCTGGTAGTCGAATACATGCTTAATCAATACGGAGATGATGAAACCATATCTTGGGCCATGGCCGGCAGAAGCCATGAAAAATTAGTTGCAGTGAGAGATGCCTTGGGCGTATCCAAAGATGTGCCTTTACTAACGGTGGATAGCGATGACGAAGAAAGTATCACCCAGATGGTCCAGCAAACCCAGTGCGTATTAACAACCGTTGGCCCATATCAGCTTTATGGACCCAATATTGTGAAGCAATGCGTTGCTCACGGAACAGATTATGTTGATTTATGTGGAGAGCCTGGCTGGATGCATGAAATGATTAATGAGCATGCTGCTCAGGCGAAGGAAACTGGAGCAAGAATTGTCTTTTCTTGTGGCTTTGACAGCATACCTTTTGATTTAGGTGTTTATTTCCTTCAAAACAAAGTGATAGCCGAGCATGGAAAACCTGCTTCTAATATCAGAGGAAGGGTCAGGGCTATGAACGGAGAATTTTCTGGTGGAACAGCAGCCTCATTAAGCGCCACTATGGCATCGTTAAAAGAAAAGCCAGAATTATTTGCAGTGTTAGCAAATCCGTTTGCATTGTCTAATGGTTTTACGGGGCCTGAACAAGCTCCAGACTCTAAAGCAGTATTTGATGAAAAGCTTGAGACTTGGGTTGCGCCATTTTTTATGGCTCCTATTAATACCAAGAATGTTCATAGATCTAATGCCTTAATGGGTCATATGTACGGAGAAGATTTTTGTTACAACGAGATGTGGATTCAAGGGCCAGGCGAAGAGGGCAAAGCTGCAGCAGAATTTGTTGGCAGCATGAACCCATTGGCTGATGCGCCAGCTCCAGGTGAAGGTCCTTCTAAAGAATCAAGAGACAATGGAAATTATGATGTTCTTTTTTGTGCAGATCTGCCAGATGGATCAACTATGCATGCTGCTGTTACCGGTGACATGGATCCAGGCTACGGCTCAACATCTAAGATGATTGCTGAAAGTGCAATCTGTTTAGTGAAAGAATGTTCCGACCTTGCCGGCGGTATTTATACTCCAGCTCCAGCAATGGGTGAAAAGCTAATCACAAGATTACAAGCAAGTGCCGGGCTCACATTTAAAATCGAAGAGTAGTTACAGCTCATGCCATGAGGATAGTCTTAGCTCTCATGTTTACTGGCTTTTAAAAATCATCATGCATTGCCTGATCATTGCACTTTTAATTTGATCTTTTCTTAAGCCTTGACCTTGCAATCTCATCCAAAAAGCAAAGGACAAAGTCGCATGGGTTAGTTCTTGTAACTCGCCATCAAAATTTAAAACTTCGGGGAGCACTTCCTCTGCTTTTTGCATTATCATCTTTTGGTAATTCATGTAATTTTCCTGCAAAAATTTATATTTCCACATATTTGAAACAGTCCCGAACATTATTATTTTATGTTTTTCGTAAACTGCACATAGATGATCAACACCAACCAAAAGACGATTCTCAAAAGTAGAATTAGGATCAAATTTAACTTCAAAATCGTAGTCCTTACGCATTTCAGCATCCACTGACTTGAGCAGGTTTTCCATGTCATCGAATAGTCTAAAGACAGTTCTTATGCCAACCCCAGATTCATTTGCAACCAGTTGAGCCGTGGGCACAAAATTACCCTCTTTGAACAATTTTATGCACGCCTCCACGATGAGTTTTTGGCTTTTAACGCTTCGTAAAATTCTTCCATCTTGCTTTGTCATAGAGTATTTCAATATATCTATTGACATAATTTATGTCAATAGATATTGTTATAATTATGAATAGAGTTACAAAAATTTTAGGGGTTCAATATCCAATTGTTCAAGCACCCATGGGTTGGATTGCAAGAAGTCAGCTAGCTTCTGCTGTTTCAAATGCTGGAGGATTTGGCGTAATTGAAACTTCATCTGGCGAGACTGAAAATTGTAAAGCAGAAATTCTTGCAATGGCTAAACTCACAGACAAACCTTTTGGCGTCAATTTACCCTTAATGTTTCTTAGGGATGAGAGCATGATTGAGTTGGTCTTAGAACAAGGCATTAAATTTGTTACGACATCTGCTGGTGATCCGGGCAAATATATTCATATTTTAAAAGATGCTGGAATTAATGTTTTTCATGCTGTGCCGAGTGTTGCTGGAGCCATTAAAGCTGCTGATGCTGGAGTTGACGGCTTAGTCATTGAAGGCACAGAAGGTGGAGGCTTTAAAAGCCCCGAGGAAGTTGGATTGATTGTATTAATACAGGCAATTAGAAAGCACACTGATCTTCCAATTATTGCTGCAGGCGGGATTGTTGATGGTGTTGGAATGGCCGCAGCATTTGCAGCTGGCGCCGAGGGAATTCAGATGGGAACTAGATTTGTTTCCTCGAAAGAAAGCCCAGTGCATGAGAATTTTAAAAATTCAATTCTTGATGCTAACGAGCAAGGGACTTGGATTCTTAATAAGAAATCTAAACCCTGTATTCGAGCTTTAAAAACTGAATTCACTCAAAAAATTCATGAAGTTGGCGTCATGGAAATGTCTGAAATGGGTCGAATTCAAGATCTTTATTTTGGTGGAGATATGAACGCAGCTCCAGCACTGACGGGACAATCAGCAGGGCTGATAGATGAAGTTAAGCCAGTTGCACAAATTATTGAAGAAACAATATCTGAGTTTAATGAAACGTGTCAAAAAATGTCTGCACAGAAATTCTAGCAATGAGAAGTCTTAACCCCATCCCCATTGGTGGAGTTCCTGCCTCTCCTTATACAAGGAAAATGATCTCATTAATGCGGTATCGCAGAATTCCCCATGTGATTGAATGGGGTGATCCTAGAGATCTTATTAGAAAGTTTAGCGTGGAAGAGCCTAAACCAGTATTGCTGCCTGTGATGATTTTTGAAGTTGACGGTAAACATAAAGCAATCACGGACTCGACTCCAATTATTCGCCATTTAGAAACTGAGTTTACAGCTAGGGGCGTTATTCCATCAGATCCAAAACTAGCTTTTTTAAATTATGTGCTTGAGGACTTTGGTGAT